>Ga0123342_1000316_pt1 | contig 72460 bp, 30 predicted proteins | sample Turbeawhitnodule_FD_89960 | JGI IMG/M metagenome (GOLD analysis project Ga0123342, IMG submission 89960) | Root nodule microbial communities of legume samples collected from Mexico - Turtle bean Mexico white nodule | ecosystem: Host-associated > Plants > Roots > Nodule | place: Mexico: Nepantla... | reverse complement strand
TTAGCTTACATATTCACTTTATAAAGAGCAATCATGTCTCACTGATAAACTATCACGGCAAAAATTTCCCTTTCATATTGAAAATGTTACAACAAATATTGACATTTTTCTCTTCTCTATTTGCCCTGCAGCCTCAATATTGAATCCTTTTGCAAAATACAGATTGTTCAGGAATCCAAAATCTAAGAATTCCGGGAGATTGACGTCGTTATCAGATTTCTTGTCCTTGACAAAAAATCAGACTTCTCTATCTGGTATCTCTATCATTGTTGAGGTGCGTTCTTTCATACCTGTTAATTGATTTATTATATCTGCTGTTATTTGAACATTTAGTCTTTTTTGTAAGAATAAAGCAAGTTTTTTTGAAGATGGCTTAGGGTCACTTAGTTACTTAATAATTCTTATGATTGATTTCACCGTCAAATGACAGGGCAAATTGAATTATGAAATATTACTACTATCATGCATTATTTCTATCAAATGGTTAGAAGACCTGTTGCACTTGTTTTTGTTGACCATATATTCGTTCTAAAGTGTTGTAACCATGCCAGAAGATTATGAAATATACAGTTTTTAACTCTAGAGTTCTTCTTGTATTTTGTGCCGCTGACTTTTTTCTCATTGGAAACCAAAACCCAAATGACTCACTTGCTCAAAACTTGTATATATATGTGAATTTCACATTAAATATTTCTCCACTAACTCTTCTTCAGCATGGTTTTTTTCTACCAAGTAAAGAATGTTGTTTTTTTTATGGTGATGATAAACATAAATAATTGTTGTATTTTCGAGTTTCATCTTCCATTTACTAACATGCATGTTTTGTTGTTTTTCATGTTATCAGAATGCAGCCTATCTTGCTGAAAAGCAAGGATTAAGTGTTATTGATGCAGTCATCAATGCTTTGAGCAATGCAGGTTATGATAAACCCGGATCCCAAAAGGTTTATATTCAATCCACTAATAGCTCGGTACTGCTAAAGTTCAAAGAGAAAACCAGTTACGAGCTTGTGTACAAGATTGACGAGATTGTGGGTGATGCTGCATCAGAAGCTGTTGAAGATATAAAGAAATTTGCTAGTGCTGTGATTGTCAACAAGGAGTCTGTATTTTCTATTAATGATAAATTCCTGACAGGCACTACGAAAACTGTGCCAAAGCTAAACACTGCCAAACTCTCAGTTTTTGTAGAGACATTCAGCAATGAGTTTGTTTCTCAATCATGGGATTTCTATTCAGATGCCACTGTTGAGATAAACTCATATCTAAATGCTGAGGGCATAAAAATTGATGGTATCATCACTGATTTCCCTAAAACTGCCGACAGATACAGAAGTAAGAGCTGGCAAATTCGGCTGTACCATGTGGTCGTTTTTTGTGAACCTCTTCATTACTGAAATGTTTTTTCTCCATTTTACTGCAGGGAACAAATGCTTAAACTTGGGTGACAAGAAACCTACTTACATGGACCCTGTTGAACCAGGTGGTCTTTTTGGACTCATTACCCCATATTACTTGCCTCCAGCTGAAGCTCCACTCCCACCCTTGACAGAATCTGAAGTTGCAGAGCCAGCTTTGCCTCCTGTTGCTAAAATAGCCCCAGCTTCCAGCCCCACTGCTGAAACCAAAGCGCCACCAGGAAATGCACAGTCTAAGGTTGCTGTCTGCTTCTTCTTTTCCTCTCTGGCTGTGTTCATAGCTTCCCTTCTTCTGCTCTGAGCAAAATCATCTTTAAGCTTACTTCTAAGAAAAAACAAAGAATAAAAGGAGAAAAGGTTGGTTTTGCTGGTTTCAACCCTGCTTTTGCACATCTCTTCTTGGATTGAGTGGCATGAAACTTTTGGCTTCAGATTGACTTCATGAACAATCCACATTTTTTGTTCTACTTAAAAGGAGCAAATTCTTTCAATCCCCAATTGCTTCTCGGGATTATACTGTGACCACAAGCTCTAGTGGTATATACGATTTGTATTTTGTATCTCTTGTTGTAAGATATATTTATACTTTTATGCATTTGTTATGTATTACTCTCCTGATCCTACATGCAACTTACAGAAATCACTGCATTCTCGAATACAAAACATAGTAATTGTTTGAATGGTGTTCAGTTTAATTGAAGGCTAATGGGTAATGATTTTCGACACATCAATTGGTGTTGCAACTGCAGAAAGTGGAAAATGAGTAAAACGCACTCTTAGAAGAATAAGTTAATCATAATATACTATGATCCAATGCAACTGGAAAAACCCACTAGAGTTACCTTAACAAAGGATTTGTATAACTCAGGATCTTAAATTCAAATTTTGTTGTTGCCATTGAGAAAAATAAACAATAGCATGAAGACTTTTAATTTATGAAGCGTGTATTTTTTTATTTACAGGAATTAAGCACAAATATCAGAAGATTTACAATTATGTACTATTTAAGTTATACATGCACCTAATGAATGCATTTGACCTCATTCACAATGAGTGGCAGAAGATGGTGAATTTGACAATCCCAAACAAACTGGTGGTGGTGGATCTTCACTGGGTTTTGAATTCATGATTTCACTATGCACTTTGGAGATCGCAATTAGATATAATCACATTCATAATATATAAGTAGATAATATGATATGAGAGTCTATTCTAATAAGAGTTTGTTGGACTTATCAGATTACCTCATCGAACCAGCTACAATATATAAGTTTACGTTCGAGTTGATAAGTCTCGAAAGAGTGTGTTGGATATAAGTGATATAAACTCTTATCTTTTCAAGTTAATACTTCTTAATACTACCAAAAAAGATTTGGCATCATCTTTTCGGATCAATAGCATATTAATGAGTTAATCATGCCAACTTCTGTTGAGATTTCTCTAAATTACACTGAAAATCTCCAAAGATAGCAGAGCAGCAATTGATACAGGGAAGTCCATATTCCCATCCTGCACCAACTTCACAGAGGTTCTATGAACACTATAAAGAAGTCTCTGTAAGAGATTGTATGATGTAGAAATGAGACACAAAGTCATAAAATATTGGGAGCAATAATGACCAATTGTGGTGCGAATTGTGTTAAACAAATGGAATAATAATTCACCACAGCTTCTAAGAAGACCTAAACCATGTGGAATTTTCCTACATAATTGCACTCTCAATTTTAGTTGCCCATGATTTTGGTGGCACAAGCCTTATAATTATATTATAAAATCCAAATAATTTAGTAACATGTATTTTTAAAAAGTGCGTAAATATATTAACAAATAGCTCTTATAAATTAAGTTCATTAGTTTTCTTATTTTATTATTATGATATTTTTTCTAATAGTTTTAATTTGATTACACCTTTTTAAAGTTATTATAGTATTTTCCATCAAATTGATGGTAAAAATATTATTGCATAAACATATTATGCAAAACAGTGAAACACACTCTTCCAGCTAAAGTTAACTTATTAATAAAAATATAGTAACATCATCACAATCAATTAATAAAAATAAATAAATTTGACATATTTCTAAGAAAAATGGCACCTAATCAAGAACTAGTGGGAAAAAAAAGTATTAAACTAATAATTAATATATTTTTTATAGAAAAAAATGAAATGTTATTGGGTATTTTAATCTATTAAAATAAAATAAAATAAAATAAAGATTGAAATGTTTCTAAGATATTGATAATGAAAATGAAGGAAGAAGCATATTTATTAGAAAGGTATGTTTGTGTATTACCTTTATGAATTAAAGAGTTGAAGATTTGATGCGTCATGCTTTTGTTCTAATGATGTCATGCAAAACATTTGTTAACAACAAATTTAATTGTTATTATTTGAGTTGGCAAATTATTATAGATTTCTTTTGGTGTTGAAAAGAAGAAACAAAGTAAATGAGTGGTGATGTAACCCACATCGAGTTTAGGTCAATTCATACCTATTTTTAAAAATCAACTCGGTCAACAAGCCATTTTTGCTACATTTTTCCAACGTTTATAAGGGGTTTAAGACTCACAATGAAGAATAATTTGATACAATTATCACCATTTTATTTCAAATTTAGTTTAAGTTTTTTTTTTAAGATGGAAAAGAGATATATTCGATTATAGGTAATATGATATTGTTCTACTAGAAAATAAATTTAAAAATTCAACTCAATTCTAATTATAAGTTGTTTCTCTTTATAGAGATATCATATTAGAAAGTGAACTTTAAGCCTAACTCAATCCTATAAAACCGGCTCATAGAGTTGACATTTGCACCCACTTATATACAATGAAAGGCTCTAAGCTCTAGTCGATATGGGATCTCCAACAAATTCTGCAAAATTCACTATATACTAAAGGTTTATATCTTATATGATATATTTTGACTAACAAAATAATAATAATAATAATTTTATTTGTATCAAATATTTTATAATATTATTAATAAAATAAATAAAAACACTTTTTATAAAAAAAGTTATATAATAATTAAATTATTATTAATTATAAAAAATAAATATATAAATTAATTCATTATTATTATTTAATTATTTTAAATATAAAGAAAAATTTATAATATTTATTTTTTATTAATTAAAAAAATTAAAATTTTATTCACACTCATTGCATCACTCAAAAATTTATTTTTATGAAAAACTTTGACGTATTAAAAATAATTTAAAAAATTTAATCAACTCAGATATACACAAAAATACTTCATATTTTATTACTTAAATGTTTTTAAAGACAATGATAAATCTGCAAACATACATTTTACATTTTTCAAAATAATTAAAAAATCTCTCATAATCATCGTATTACAGACAAATTTCAATACATTCTTTTCACAAATTCACTTTAACATACAACAATAAAAACAATTTAACATTTTTTTTCCACACTTTTCTCTCGAATTCTTACCCATCATTCCTTAATGCAAAAATACCTTAATTTAGAATGTTAGAATTGGAAGAAGGCTTGTTTGTGTGGTAAGTAGTTGCGTGGTGCAACGTGTAAAGTTGTGGAACTTAGACTCTTTTCCTTTGTTTGTTGTACTTACTTAGTTTGATGCAAGAAGAATGAAGTATGAATGAAGTATGATTCAAGATTTTCATAAAACCATTTTTCAAACTTTTGATTAATTCCTTCCACATGAGGTGATGATGATGATCAAACATCTCTCTCAAACACTATCATCATCTTTCTCTCTCCTATTATCACCACACAAACACCATCTTCAAATATCTCACTCACAACAACTCAATCTCAAATCCTTTACCATTTCAAACTTCTTTTGTTAAATTAAATCTTCCAACACCATGGTTTCAACAAAAGTAACAAGACCCATTCACAGCAAATTTCATTATGCTTTTTTTTTTTTTTGCATGATATGATTTCATTTAACAATCATTTGAACAAGATACAAAATATTTTGATTTTCTACCTTCATCTTTTCATTCTTGAAGAAAACTAAATTTTGTTCATCTGACAAAAAAGAGTGCATTAACTTGAATAGATATGTTAGAGTACACTTTTACACTATCTTGTTTGTCCATAATTAATTTTTGGAAAGATGTTAACAATGCAAAAAACAAATCATTTTTAATATTTATATTTACCAAGTAGAATTTTGCATACTACCTTATTCTTAGGACCACCACTCCTTCATCCATATCTCACTGTGCTTCATTTTCCATGTTGAGTCATAGATCAACCCCTTTTTTTTTTAATTTTGGAGTGATATGATAACTTTTTTTTGAACATGATGATCAAGCTGAAAATAATATCATCAATAATAATTAAAGTTATATTTTATCAGGTATGTAACTTTTTTATTATTGAAAATTATTGATAATCTCATTTTCGACTAGAGATAAATATTATTGTGGCTTAAACCTCACTTGTAAATTGATTTTGTAAGGTTTAGTTATACTTAAAGTCTTCTTCTTAAAATGATATCAGATTCATTTTAAAATCTGTCAAGAGTTTGTTGAACCTATCATGTCATTTTAAGATGATATCAATTCATTCATAACTTATTCTAACAAGGGTTTGTTGGGTTTATCAGGTCACTCACTATCTGATCATCCATAAATACACAATTTATAGTATATAAGTTCGATAACCTTACAAGCCATTTTTATAAAATTGAATTACATTTAAACTCCACTTCTTAATATACAATTTTTTTTTTACTTACATAGAACAAAAAATACCTTACAAACTAACATTAAAACTTAACCTATTTCTTTGTAAGGAATAACACTATTTCTAAATATTTAATCGAATCATTTCAAATATCACCAAATATTGTTTAGTATAAAATATATTATAGATAAAAATAAAGAGCAATTTAATTATTAAATCAACTAATGATTTTTCAAGTTGAGCATTAAACCATATTTGTGTTAGGTTCAAACGTAAGGTTATGTGTTATTATTGTAGTGGGACCAAGGAATTCCCAAGAGTATTTTGAATACATGGCATAAAGTATAGGAGAATGAATAAAAGTAAAAATAAGAAGTGAAGTTTAGAAGCACTTAAATGTGCTTAAAAAATAAAAAAAGTGTGAAAGGTAAAAAGGTAGGCTAAAAATGGTAAAGTAGAAGAAATGATGAAGAAGGAAGGTTGTTAAAAAATAAGTGATTCTGAAACGTGGGTGATGTCAAGTGATGCACAACTCCACCTATTCAACCTTAATTTTCCTTTTAATATAAAACCACACATTTCAACATCACAGACAAATATATCATATCATTTTAAACAATTCCTAAGTCCAATTTCTTATACCTATGTTGGTTAAGAAAATTGTTATACAATTATTTATATTAACACTTATTCTAGATTTAGATTTTTTATAAAAAAAAATTATTAAATAAAAACTACTTTTAAATACTAAAATAATTAATTACTATTTAATTAAATTAAAGATAATTTTATAAATTAAAAAAATTATTAGTATCTAAATTAGTTTCTAATATTTATAAAATTTATAAAATATTTTTTAAATTAATATTTAACCATTAACTATCAAAATTTTAATTACTTATTATTTTATATTTTTAATTAATTTTTTAAAAACTAATTTAGAATCTAAAATATTAGTAGTTAAAATCTTATAATTAATTTAGATTTTGATTTAAAAAATGTTTTATAAATTTTTATTAATAATAAAACTATTTTAGATACAACTAATTTTTTAATCTCTAAAATAATATCTAATTTTATCAATATAATAACTAATTATTTTTAGTTTTTAATTATTATTTAATGATTTTTTTAATTTTTACATTCATTTGTAAATGAAGAAAAAGTTAAAAAAATCCTTTTAAAAAGGTTTAATGATTTTTTATCAAGATTTGTTTAGTTTCATCTTATTATTTTGAAGGTTTTTAATTTGATTTATACTTTCTAGAAACAAATCAGTGTAATCATTTTCATTAAATGCTATTGTATATTGTAGTTATAATGTAACATTGATTTTCTATGTTGTGTTAATAAAAAAGTTAACTTTTAATTAATGACGAGTATAATTTATTATTTATCTTACATGTCATTGTTATAAAATAATGTATGATATTGACTTATTTTAATTAAAAAGTAAACTAAATTAAGAAGTTTCAAGAATAATAAAAATTGAAGAACTAATCAGAATAATATTAAAAAAACTATTAAACCCTTATAAAAAAATTTTAAAAAAATTACGATTTTTGAAAATATAAGAACCAGATAATTTAGTTTTTTATAAACGAAAATTTTGACTTTTTTGTTAAATGTGTAAAAAATATAATTTCGCTCTAGAATATTATACTTTAAAATGATAAAATATTTTAATTAAACGCTAAATAGTCCTTGAAATTAGAGCTGTATTGTTATTCAGAATTAATAATTAAATTAAATTTTTCCTTTTTTCAAATATTTCTTACACTGTGGCATTTATTTAGTTGCCCATTAACTAAAAAAACAATGATAATAAATTAGTAATTACTTTATTATTAACATGAAAATTATAAAAATAAAAAATTATAAAAAAATTAAAAAAAAAATAAGTTGGTATGGCTATTCCTACGACATGCATCATGAGTGCGTTATGGTGACGTACATGGGAATAAGGAAATAAAAAGAGCCTTGAGCTGAAGCAAAGCGATATCCTATTCGATGTGGGTCTAATTGGCAGGCAACTCTATACGTTTTGAGGTTTGACTTTCCAGGAGTGAACCTCTGCCTCTGTTTCTTCCTCTCACGCCACAGCCCCCACTTTCCTATATATACCTTAAACAATCTTTGTCTTGCTCCTCACATTTCCATCATTCCACAACTTTTTCCTCTCTTTTCCACAAAATGCCGAACCAAGATATTTGCAGTCACCTTAAAGAACCTCGTCTTGTAACCAGAAAGTTCTTGGCCAGACCTCAGCATGAGGGTGTTGGGGCAGTTGTTAGAAGAAGCATAGGGAGGTAAGAGAGAATGATATAGCAGTTTTTCTTTAGCCATTCTGAATAGATGAGATTTTGTTTAACTGAAACTGGTTTTGTTAATAAGGTTGAGAGGTGTAGATTAAATTTAAATGTATGTTGCATTGCAAGTTTTTGAAAACTGAGCTTTTTGAATTGATTGGTTATGTGGGTGTGTTCAGATTTGAGCTCAAGAACTTTGATCCTTTCCTTGTCTTGGATGAATTCTCAGGTGTGCATCTTTCTGATTTTCTCTGTTTATTAACTTCAATACTCAAAAAATACATCAGGGTCAATCTTGTTTTGTTTTTTCTAAGAATGTGAAATTCTGAAATATTGCAGTCACTGCTCCAGCTGGGTTTCCTGATCATCCACATAGAGGTTTGTCAATTAGATTTTTGTGTCATTGATGTTATGTTCTTCAGTTTAGCTTCTGACTCCTTGTTCCTTGTGGTTGTTTTTTTCACTTTTCTTTTGACAGGATTTGAGACAGTCACATACATGTTGCAGGTAGAGCTAATTTTCATTGTTTCAGTTCATTGCCTTTTCCTCCTTTGTTCATTGATTATAAATCTGTTTTCCAACGTTTGAGAAACCTTTTATTTTTTTTCTTGCAAACCATGTTATAAAGTCAAAGGCACACAACATAAATGTCATTATGCAAATCAACATAGTTGAAAAACCAAAAATTAGAAGCAAACAAAATAGTACTATTTCGCCTTATAATGTATTATTCTATATTAGCTCATAGTTAGTTTTAGTGGAGCAAAATATCAGCTCAAAATGGTGTGAATCTGTGTGCTGGTGGTGTGGCAACATGTAAGTCACAAATTAATGAGCCATTTTGATTAGTGCCACAAAAACCAAACCATTAAAGTTTATGTTCAGATTACCATAGTAGTTGGTTATGACTTATGAGCACAAAACCAAAAGTGACCCCACATGTTGCTATCATGCTTATTTTTCTAGAATGCCAACTACCATCTTGAGTGTAATGTAATGTATCTAAAGTTGTGTATTGGTGACATATGCTTGTGCTGATGTGCTAACCTCACCTGAATGCAACTTTTTTGCCCAATTCAGGGAGCTATAACACATGAAGATTTTGAAGGAAGAAAGGGAACAATTGAAGCTGGTGATTTGCAGTGGATGACTGCAGGGAGAGGGATAGTTCACTCAGAAATGCCTGCAGCTCAAGGAACCCAAAAGGGTCTCCAGCTGTGGATCAACCTCTCTTCAAAACATAAAATGTAGGTGCAAAATCTTTCTATACCAATCACATAAACACTTTTGAATATATATCTTAATTAATCACTTATTGCCCTTTTAAAAGGTCAAAACTAGTAAGCAACTTAATTAAGTACTAATTGAACTTACAAAAGTCATTAGTCATATTTATAGTTGGTTTGGATAAGCATCAACTATACATGTTTATCAACAAAATCATGTCAAATGAATTTAAAAATGCAAAAACTACTCTTTGTTATTTCAGGTGATAAACCTTCTTGAAATTAATACAACCAAAAAGCTTAATGTAAAAACCTCCAAATAAGAGTAACCACTCACCATGATTTTTTTAATGAAATACTGAAATCACAATGTTAGACTTATTTTGATGACGCACTCTTTGCATCACTGAAGATCTTCATCATTGATTTGGGGTATAGTTTTTTGGATAATGCTCATCACCAAATATCAGTGAGACAAAAAGGAACTGCTCTCTTCACAAGGAAACAGTAAAATCTTTTTAAACTTTCTGAATCAAGATATGGCTTCCTCACTTTCACAAGTGACTTTTTTTCTCATGATTTGCCATCATAGAAGTGCTTTTCTACAGGAAGCAAGTGTGCAAAATGGCCTGAAATGGCCAGCATAAAAAAAGTGCCTCTCACCCCATATTTCCCATGGTGATGATGGAAGTTTCAATGATAAAAGGGCAACCATAGCATGTTGTGAATGCTAGTTTCAAATTTATTTGTCTGGTTGTGGATGACCCACTTGAAAAGAATTCAACTTTTTCATTAGTGTCTTCTTGGAAGTACTATTTGTGATCCTTTAAGAAAAAATCATTGTCTACCTTGAAGTTTAAGTTAAAGTGGTAAAGTAGTTTCTTAATTCAGACGCCAATGCTTTGGTTTAACATGTCTTTGTACTGTTATCTTAGGATTGAACCAAGGTACCAAGAAATGCTGAGCAAGGACATAGCAGAAACTATGATAGATGGAATCAAAGTTAGAGTGATAGCAGGGGAAGCTCTTGGAATAAAGTCTCCAATCTACACAAGGACACCAACCATGTACTTGGATTTTTCCCTTAAACCTGGTGCTCACTTGCAGCAACCTATACCAAAATCATGGAATGCTTTTGTGTACATATTGGAAGGAGAAGGTGTTTTTGGGAACCAAAAGTCTCAACCTGTGAATTCTCATCATATACTTCTTCTTGGTTCTGGTGATGGCCTTGAGGCATGGAACAAATCTTCCAAGGTTCTTAGGTTCATTTTGGTTGGAGGGGAACCATTGGGAGAACCTGTGGTGCAATATGGACCCTTTGTGATGAACACTCAAGAAGAGATTGACCAAACAATTGATGATTATGAGAATTATACCAATGGATTTGAGAAAGCAAGACACTGGAGATCTGAAAGTGCACTTAGCCTTGATTATTGATTCTGTTTTAGATCACATTTGTTGGTTGATTTGGGAAGAAAAATAAGTTCTGATGTAAATTGGAATGTATGAATTAGGCCAAGAGTTTCTATCCTTTTTAACTTTATATTATGTTTATACTATAGTGTTTGAACGAGTAAATTAAAATCCACTTGTAGTAGGTCCAAAAGCAGAGTAAAATTATAGTTAATTACCCTTATTTTTAATTTTTTTGGTTTTAGATTCTCCTTATAATCTTCTTTCATAACAATAATATATATATATATATATATATATATATTTTTAGTGTCAATCTTCTCTGATTAACTTTAAGAATTTTATTGAATAAATAAGATTTATAAAAAAGTCATATATTTTTCGTTAATTATTTTTATACAAAATTAATTTTTTATCTGAACCAAATTTTACATCTTTTAAATATTTATATTAAGAAAAAAAACTATTGAAATAGATTTTTTGGTAGTTTTTTTTATGTGATAAACAAATTACGTAAAAAAAAATATTAATAAAGATTCATTTTAATATTTTTCTTAGTACAAGTATATACAAATATACAATTTGGATTACAGATAAAAAAATAAATTTTGAATCACATAAACGAAAAATATATTTAACTCCAAAAGATTAATACTATTTTATTTATTATTAATGAGGTCATTTTAAAAAAAAATTGACTTGACATAAAAAAAATGAAAGTTTTTCTCAATTCGATTATAGATAGAGCAAAGTGAAGAAACCATCAACCTCATTTAATGGTATAGAAAGGTTTTACAACTTTCAAGTACATTACTCTTTAATTAGCAAAATGATTTGAGATGGTTGATTTATACGTAATTAATCCATTAAGTAACTAATACAAGTTTAGTAATAAAATATATTAAAATGTTTCATGTTTATTAGTATGCTGAACATTTGGAAGTGAAAACGATACTACATTAAAATAGATTAAAATAGGTTGTATTAGCAAGTTTGAATAAATGTGGTCAATTATCCTAAATCCATGTTTTGTTTGTTGTAACATGCATACCAAATAAACAAAGACTTAGGTTTAGTCAATGAAGGACGATTTGAATATTGTTATTCACCAGCAGCCTTTTTGTGTGTGTATTTTCGGATTCATTTATTTTATTTTGGTTGACTTTAAATAATATTCTTAATTAAGGGTTGCAAATTTTCTTCACTATATTTTAATACAATTTGCTTGTCATCAATATCAAATAATCATTGATATCACCCTGTATATGTTATTTATTATGAAAATTTTATAAAAATTATGCAATTTTAAACTCATTTTACGAGAAAATATTGATTTGAATTTTTTTTACAAGATCTCATTATTCTAAAGTTGCATCCTTCGTTATGGCCTCTCACAATTTTAGTTAAAAAATTGAATCAAAATGTCATGTTTACTTAAACACGAGTATGATTAAAATTTAATTACTGTTAATTTTTTTTACACTTAATTCGTCCCACATGTAATGATTTTAGTTCAATTATTTTTTATTTTATATATAATTTAAAAAAATTGTGTAAAAAATTCATAAATTACAAATGTTTTATTGCATTATATATTTAATTATGTCAATAACTAAAAATAAAACAGATTTTAAAAATATTCTAGAATTACACGTAAGTTCTGTAAAATAAAATTTAGACTCCAAAAACATTATTCACTTAAATTAGGACAGGTCACTCTCATAATAAATCACATGAAATATATTTAAAAAAAATAGAAGTAAAACTTATGTACGTATTATAACCATTTCCAAATTAAAATTAATTATTAATTATATTAAACAATTGAGTGTAAAATTATTTGCTATTTTTTCATGAATTAATATTTGTGTTTATACATAAATTTTTAGATTTTTTAATATAAATGTCAATTAAATTTGTTATGTTTTAAAAACATTATAATTTTCTAAAAATAAAAAAGAATAATTATACATTGAAATCTCCATAGTCATGCTTTGAATATATTTTTTTCTACGCTAAAGTCGTTAGATCCTCTAACCAAAACATTTTATAATAATGAAGTCTTGTTTCCAAGAGCAGGACTTGTTCATCTAAGTAGAATTTCACAAATCTACTCATTCTCGGAGAATGAGTGCAAAATTGCCCCACTTTTGTAAAATTTCCCAGCATTGGTCTTCAACGACTTAATACTAACTCTAATGGGAGAAAATATCAACCAGCTGTAGAAAAAATTGATTAAAAGTTGTCAATTATATAAGGCAGTCTATGGAATTGACTAACAAAAGTAGGTTTACAACTCTATCTAACAATTTAAGGAAAACGTGAAAACTTATATTAATTTATTATATGTTATGAGGTTAAACAATGTATCAGTGCCTCTGCTACATAGATTATGTATGCCTTAAACTATTATCAGAAAGAAGTTAGGATTGCATCCAAATTTACAACTCCTTTATCTTCAAACACGATACTGCCGAAATTAAGGACTTAATGGATTTTAGGTGGCATACCATATAGAATTAGAGAAGTTTAGAAGCAAAAGCTTTGACAAATTGATACCGTGTTTTCATATTCATTCAGTTTCAGAAGTTCTATAGACAGGGGAGAAGAGGGCTCATGCAACCAGAAGAATGTATAATGGATAACACAGGCACAATATCCTCCATCAACAGCATTGATCAAACCCACCCTTAAGCTTCTGTTGTTTCAAATACTTTTTCAACTTCTACAATGGTGTTTCGAGCATCGGCAACTTCAGGAGCCGCCTTCTCATCAGAGTCCTCCAACTCAGACTGACAGTAGGAAATAAAATAAAATAAAATTCCACCGTAATAAAAGTTACCATCCAATTTCAACAAACGCATAAATTAAACATATCAAGTTGAGTTTTGAATCGAGAAACCACCTGGGATAAAAAGCAAAGAGCTTTGTGCATAAATGAAAATAAATTGGTTTGCTTTGAAGCCCCAGATTCAAATATACATACACAATAGGCTGATAAATAACAAAAGTACTTGTAGAAAATATTTATAAAAGTACAAAATATTTTAACATAGTACAGAAGCCTTTTTAGTTGCACCTTTCTCTTATTTCAAATAAAGATCAAACAATCCCAACTAGTCAATAATTCTTTAACTTCCACTTAGGATTAAATGAGATAAAGAGGAAGTTGCAGGAATTCTCTGAGAAACCATGGACTAGTAGTTGAGAGAATAAAACAGTAGGAACTAGGAAACACAATTTTGTATTGAACCTTGAACTAGAAAGGTCAGGAATGATAAGTAAGACAGGTATATATTCCTATCCCAATCGGTTTGGTCACAATACATACATCACTAACAGGCACCATCTTATCACAGACCAATTAAGAGTGAAAACAATTAAGTTAGCAGGGTGATTTCATGATAGAGCCAAGGCATCAAATGCTGAGAATGTGAGAGTTACTAAAAATATCCATGACAGCAGAAACTGAAAGACACAGCAAGCACAGAAGCAAGAAACAAAAAGTACCAATATTCCTTTCAAGTCTTCCAGAGAGGCCTCAAGGCGCTTGCGGCAGTCAGGAATCATCATCCTAGACTCAGCCAACACATTTTCCTGTTCATATCCAAAAAAGTAGTTTAACATAAGTTACAATCAATTCTACAATCTTGTTTTTAGCAGAGAAAAGTAAACAACACACACGTATGATTAGTTTAAAAAATCAAAGAATGGAAATGCAGAGGCAGATTGTTTAGGGCATAATACCTGCTGCTTGAGATCATAAGGGTCAGCTCCCTTTTCCTTCATGTCAGCAGTTTTGGCAGCTTCTCTCTCAACTTCCTTCTCATAAGAATGCAACTCCTTCACTATACGTTTGCAAGTGCCTGTCTTGATCTTCAGACTCTTCAAAGTAGCCATTCAAATAATTCCTACATGAACAAAAAAAAAACGCACATAGAAAGAAAACTGTGACGAATTTTGCTTCCAAATCAAAAATAAAAAAGTTCGTAATGTAATCTCATCACGATCACGATGATTCCCGTCCTTAAAATGTAAATCTGCATTCCGAATCCAAAAGAGAAATGAAAGATGATCGAAGAGTAAAACATAAAAAAAGCAGCAGAGATTCGCTCGAGATTATTATTGTGAGTGAAGAATTAGGATTGAATTAAGGAAGAAGAAAATGGAGCGATGATGTTCAACTTTACCTTCTCTTTGAGTGGTCTTGCACACTGTGTTGTTCCTGCTTGCAGTGCCCTAACGCAGATCCACGGTGAAGGAGGCTAAGACTGAAGAGGATCTTTCCTTTTCTCCATTAAAACGCATCGTTTAATTACTTTGGGTGTTTCTTCCTGCACCCCTCGGCGTGGAAGCCGAAACCCATAGTGTCAAAGTCCAATTCTCACAATTATCTCTCCACTTCTGTTTCTTGGCCCAACTTCAATAATTTGAAAATCTTCACAACAAAAAGGCTGGCAACAGTTCATTGGAAATAATGGGGAGTGCAGTCCATAAAAAGACTGCTTCTTCCTGCACCTCCATACCTTCTTGTACCACTCCCATACTAAATCTAAAAATATTTTTTTATTCTTCTTGTGCCACTCTCGTATATAGTTTGGAAGATGTTTTTGGATCCAAAAGTGTTCTTTAGATTCATAAAATTCAGAATTTTTTTGGATTTGAGAGAAGCCTATAGATTATATAATTTGGATATATTCCGGATTATATAATCCAGAAGCTAATATCATATCCAAAAAGACTTATGGATTATGTAATCTGAAAACTAATCATGCATCTAAAAAAATACTTTCAGATTAAATAATTCAGAAGCTAATCTTATATCCAGAAAAGCTTAATCCATAAGCTAATTACACATCTGAAAAAAAGGCTTCCAGATTACATAATCCGAAAGCTAATCACATATCTTGAATTACATAATCCAGAAGCTAATTTCATATTTAGAAAAGACTTCAAGATTACATAATTTGGAAACTAATCACAAAAGGTTTCCCAGATTACATAATACATAAAATCTAGAAAAAGGCTTATGGATTATGTAATCAAGAATATTAAAGAATGATATTTTTGGAATACAAAAACTTATGAGGATGACACAAGAACATATGAAGGTGCAGGAAGAAGTAGATTCTTTAGTCAGGTTCCTTAAAATGCTCGTTAGTATTGCTTTAAAAAAGTGGGCAATATCAATTCACACAATCGTATTCACGTATAATACAGAAAATACTCAGCTAGTGTGTAGTCATGTGTATTAAAATTAGAGAATATTTAAGATAAATCATTCTAGTCTCAGTGGGAGAGTGCGGTATTTAAGACCACCCTTATTATCAGACTCTTCTAATTCAAAACAGTTTTTTCAAGTGTCTAGAATAAGCTGATTTGAAAGAAATTTCTTCAAACAAGTGGGACACGATGGCGCCGTTCTAATATCATTTTACCATTAGCTCACGTAATGTACGAACTCGATGCTAATGCATTTGTCCCCATAGATTTACAGATAAATTAGCTCAAATGCTTATTCAGTAATTTCCGTCGAGTACATGTAGTTGATATTAGTTTAATTGTCTACATTTAAAGCACGTGAACAGGTTAAATTAGTACCAAGTTTGATAATTATGGGAAGTCGACAATATAAATGGAATTCAAGTGAAGACAGTGGTGGATGCCCAAGAAGAAAACCCAGTGCTTGAATGCTCTTTAAATTCTAACCAACTTCAGAAAGATAATATTCTAATTCAAAACGGTAAATCCGTGAATCTCACAGGTTACAACAAACTTTGCGCGATGTAGGTATTGGAATTGGGATCTAATAACTACGTAATAATGTTTGGTCAGTTATGCAGAATTGCAAAATTGCAGAGTTTTGTTTTCCAATAAAAATCGCTTCCAAATAGTGCTATACTATAGTATCAGTGTTTGGGAAACTAGATCAATCATCAAACATAGGCCATCCCAGTTAAAACAAACCATATTGGAAGTCAGTAACATGTAAACAATCCATGTCCTTCGACAATTTGCAGTCATCCTTAAGTTCATAAAAATAAATGTTGATGAAAGCTACAAGGAACCTAAAAACTAAAAGACAAAGGATGACAACTTATCTACATGATACCAGACAACCACGATACCCGATTTCTTATTGAGATGTCGGATAAGATCCCTTGCTGCGCTTCTTCAGAGACTCGGAGAAAAAAGAGAAGGCTTCTTTTAGTTCTTCTGGAAGAGGGAGTTGCAGGGGGAGTGCCAGGGGAGGACGTGCATTGTATTGCACAGATCGTTTTTTCCATGACATGGGAACTGCAAGTGCTGGTTGCTGTTTGTTTAGCCCTTCCATAATAAAAGAAAATGCCCCAAAAGTAAGACAACTCTGCAAAAGAGCTTGTGGAGCACCTGCAAAACCATAGTGGATAAGTCCTAATAACAAAATACAAAGAAAGTACACAAAATGATATTACAAGCATATTTAGCTAAACATTTTTTAAAATTAGCAATGATTGGAAGGCATTCTAAGTCAGCAAACTTTTTCGACTCCTCCTTTTAAAATGATGGTATGCAGAGAGAGGAATCGAGAGTACTTCATCTCAAAAAATTGTCACACTCACTGATTATAGACAAAATTACCTTTGCTTATGATATCAAGAATGACTAGAAAGCTTATTCAGAATAGCCACATTGGCAAGGCCCTTATCCCTTTTCCTTACAGGTTTCAAAGAAAGCAAAATTCGTCAATTTATTTATATAACTAAACAAGAGATACCTGGAAAGCTTAGAGCAAGACCAGTGCAACAACCAGCTACCCCCGCATTAATGACTGCAGATACAAAAGAATTCACATTACCAGTGGAAGATCAATAAAAGGCGAAAGTAACATTTTGTAGTTAAATTTTCCTACCATCATCCTTTCCTCTAAGTTGTTTCAAGATGCACACAACCAAACTATGAACTCCGGACAAAACTGCAAATGTCTAAAAACAAAGAAAAAAAATATTAATTACAAGCTAAATTAAAACAAACAAAATAAACATAATCAAGTAGCCAACGTAAAACAAGCAACTAAAAGACCACCGAGATCCCAATGCACCTTTGCATAAGACCCCGCTTCTACAAACGATCCTTTAAAACCTTTCTTCTTAAACAATCCAGCTCCTGAAACAGACCATATCAAGAATCTCTAAGCAAAATCAGAAAAAATCAATTCACAACAAACTCATATTTCTCAAAGATTTTGTCACTCAAATACATACACGCACTTTTTTCAGGATAAACGCACCTTAAAAAATCCTGTGCTAGTGTTTTTTTTCTCTCAAATACACACCGAGCACAACTAACCTACATTACTTAAAAACTAAATTAATTATTTCAAGAAACCCAAACATACTTGAATTTAACCTAACACCAGACACTTGCTCCTGTAAACCGAGTAAAAAACACATTCACTCTTTCAGAGTTCCACTAAACTAAGCGTCAATCGTCTAGTCACTACAAATCATAGCTAAAACGAACCAATCGACAATACAAAAAAAAACACACAACACAACGAAGGCACTATATCCGCAACAAACACATACACTACCAACAGAAACAACGAATCTTCGATTAAAAGGTGAGCGAAGAAATCAGGCTTAATAAACGGTAATCAGTTGATAAAACGACGGCGTAATACGATAATACGAATAAATGAGAAGAGAAGGACCGTATCCAAAGACAGAGCCCATGAGAGCGCCACCGGCAGAGTCGGTGACGAAGCGGAGGAAGCAAACGGAAGGAGCGGCGGGGACGAGAGCGTTGGGAGGATTAGGAATGGACAGAGAATCAGAATCTTGAGGCTGAGAATTAGCGTCAGAATCTGGCGTCGCCATAGATGAAGAAGTTGAACCTCTCTTTCTCCTTCGTTTTCCTCTTTGGTTCTTCTCTTCTAAATTCTGTTGTGTGTGAGTGTGATGTTATCCCTTCCTACGCTCACCACGACGTCGTTTTGACGCCTCCCACTGCGTTTAAGCCTAAACCCTCTGCGATTTAGGTAAACAAAAAAAAAATCACTTTATAATTATAAATAAATAATTAAATATTTGACCTTGTTTTCATCTTTTTCCACTGTTTACTTCACGGTAAAAGTTTTCTTTTGAAAAGATGTAAACAACACGTGATGTTTTACAATTGCTTTCAATTAATGCATTAAAGGTTATTTAATTAAAAAATAATTATTCAATAGTTCTTTTTCTTACAAGTAATATCTACACACAATCTTAAATTAATGACAAACTGGTTTTAAAATAATTATACAATTTTTGTTGTATTTAAATAAATCTTAATGCAAACTATTTGTAAAATGATTATTCAAAATATTAATAAATGCGCCGAAAATTATTCAAATCGTTGAAACTAGAATTAAAAGCGTGACATGATCACGGTCATCAAACTATTATTTAAAAATATTTATATATTAAGTGATTAATTTATATCATATGCATCTCTTCGTTGATCATAGAAGACGTGAATAAATTTTATATATGTATAATGAAAGAGACTTAGTAAGCACCTGCTATGATCTTTATGTGTTTAAACGAGATTATATCATTCACGTGAAATACAAACCTATGTGGAGGACAAATTAATACAGATATAGATATCATATAGACACTGATACGATCCTGAAGATATAATTTTTTAAAATATAGGATATGATATGAATATATATTATATAATTATAAATTATATAAATTGTAGTAAAAATTTATGTGTACAAGTATATTTTAGATTTTTTTTGAAGTAGAAGATGTTTTTTATGATTGATTTAAAATGATTTATCCTTTATTTTTATAATTATAATAAAAATTTATATAACGAGTTTGAGTTTTTAAAAAATCAATTCTTTTTAAAAGTATGTTAGAATTGTGTTAGAATCGTCACAAATCTAATAAAAATAATTTTTGAATTGGGCACTTCACAAATATGTATCCTACGAGTGCGGTGTCTAATACGTATATCTGACACACGCCATTTAAGAGGAGTGTCCAAACACCATAGATACAAACTAACAAAAGGTTTTATTTATTTATTTTAGACAGATTTTAAATTTATAACTAAACTTAATGAACTATTTTATAAAAATATTTTAATTTCATATTTATATTTATAATTTACATATTTATCTATGCAAATGAAAAATATTACTATAAATGGACAAAATGCCTTGATTAACAGTTGAGACAATGGTTAACATTTCCACGTCTTAGATTTCATTAATATATTTATTCTTTTTAAAATTATGTTAGAGTCAGAAATCTAATAAAAATCTTTTTTAAATTTGACACTTTATCAATATGTTACTGGTGTCGGTGTCCGATACGTGTATCCGACGCACCATTTAAGAGGAGTGCCCAAGCACTATAGATCCAAACTATCAAAGTTTTTTTTTAGACAGATTCTAAAACTTAATGAATTATTTTATAGAAAATCTTTTAATTTCATATTTATATTTATAATTTACATATTTATCTATACAAATGAAAATATCACTATAATTGAACAAAAAGCCTTGATTGACGTTAACATTTTCACGTGTTAGATGTCATTTCATGCTTGCGAGTTGTGTCTGCATTGCAGAAATCATTTCCATTCCTCAAATAATTCAAACATTTTCATTAAACCATTCAAATGTTGGTACCTACCTACTGTCAGTACAAGGAGACAAAAGAACTGAAATTCCACACATGCTTAAAAAATATAATGAATTATAAAACAATACAATGAATTTTATTGATCCAAGAAGGATCTGATGCCAGACAAAGTAAAGTCATCAATTGTTAACCCCAGAAATTTGGAACTAATAATGCTGTTGATAGATTGCTCCAAACTCTACTCTCCATGCCTGATCATCATGGGAAGTTGCATTGTTTTGAACCACATCAGAATCCTCCTCTCTGAATAGTGGCTGCAGTGCAGACTCTGGTAATTTGCTCTCTGCAAGGTACTGCTTCATGGTAATCATCTCCATCTTGTGTTTTCTTTTCATCTTCTCCATTTGCTTTTTCAGCTTTTCATTATCTTGTTGCACTTTTGTGAAACTCTCCTGCATAAGAAATACCAAAATCAAGAAAAAAAACATAGAAATAACCAAAATATGGAAGTTCTTTCTTTTGTGACACCCCACATGTAATAATTCTGCACATATAGTTGCCTTTTAAGGTTTGTGCACCAAGTTTTTAGCAACCTTCATTTTACCATATGCATTTTAAGAGAATTGATGATGAGATTTTTACCTCTGCAATAGATGCTGCATGCTCAGCTTCTCTTAGTCTGACTAGTAGTTCCCCAGCAGCATGAACAGCTTCTGCAGTTTCTTTAAGTTGAATCTTGAGATTCATGTTCTGCTTTCTTAAGAATTTTGCTTCCCTTTCTCTCTCCACCCTCAATGCAGAAAGCTCAGCAGCAAGAGACTTGGCAAAGCGAGCATGACCCTTCTTTCCAGCCTTGGCTGCTGCTCTCTTCACCTCTGCTATGCCTTCCATTATAGCATTGTGCTTTGCAACTAAATCGTTGTATTTTTCTTGGAGATCTGCATAGTGTTCCACCATTCTAGCATGTCCAAGAACTGCTCTTTTCAGTGCATCGTCTAACTCTTCAGTGCACTTTTTCTCTAAACTCAGTTCCATCTCTACCCTCTCTGCCCGCAGACGGTTGGACTCGAGATCAACTCTTAGTTCATCGGTCAAACAAATCCACTCACTTTCCATTTCTGTCCATCTTTGTCTCTCTTTCTCTACCTCATCTCCACTGTTCTCCTGAGAAAATACAACACTTTTTCTCTGTTGAATGGATCTTGACATTAAGGATAATGACGATCTTAGTTTGTCGGTGGACTTTCTAACTGGTGCATCGCCACATATTAGCAGCTTGCTTCTCAGATTTTGAATCTCCTTGAGAAGTTCTTCCTTCTCGGCTGCATCAAAAGAGCTGTCTCTGTTTACTTCTTCCTTGACTTCCTTAATTTCACATTTTTCCTCTACAATATCTGCTATTGAAGTGCCTCTTGGAAGCTGCAAACAACATAAAAGGTAGATCACAAGGGTTAGATATGAACCTTCAATTGGATAGAACTATATAGTAAATTACAATAAAACCAACAACTGACCTCGTCTTCATCATTCAACAAGTTATTCTCTTCATGTCTAGTCTGTTTGTTTCTCTCTGGATCATACACAATGATGGAAGATTGTAGTTCTTTTTCTCCTTTCAATTTCTCCACCTAGACAAATACAAACTAAGTTGTCAGTAATGTAAATTCACATCACACTGCAAACATAATTCATGAATGAAACGGCTCCTTATACCATTTGGTTTAGTTCCTCAATTCTAGCAGCTTGCTCCTTGCAAACATTCTCTAGTTCCTTTTCTCTTGCGATTGCTTTCTCCATTGTACTATGTGAATCCTTGAAGCAAAAATAATAATAAGATAAGATAAATGAGCTTTACATGATAACTAATCGCAAAACTTTGGGAATTTTCTAAAGCACATACTTTTGAAACTTTATCTGTCAGCCCGTCTGAATTTTCTGCTTCAGTTTCAGTCCTTGATTCTACGTTTCCTTGAATCTCAGTAGAATCCTGATTGCTTATTCTCTTACGGCAAGGTTCACAAAGCAAGGTAGCAGTACTTTCATCGATGGAATATTTCTTCTGCTGCCTTATTTCATCACAAGAATCGTCCTTGTCTATTTCTGAACAAGGTGTCAAGTGATCAAAAGAGAAGGAAGCTGAAGATTTGTTTAATGTTGAGTTTCTCTGATGATAATCAATTATCTGCAATCCCCTCTGAAGGCTTGCAGCCAAGGATTCGGTAGGACCTGGAAAAACCTTGCTTGATCGTAGGGACAAACGCATCTTCTCCCCCTCTTTGAACGATTGTCGTAATATATCTTCACTCTCCTCTGCCACATTGTTCCAACTTCCCAGACAACTTGATGAATAAGCCATGCTTTTCCTCTGGACATTTCTGATTTTTGGAGACTCAGACAAGGGTGGTTCCTCAAGTATTGGAGACCGACCACATGAGCTAACTGAAATGCTGTCTCTGAATGAAGATTTAATTGACCTTGAGGCAAAGTCATCAGCTGAGGTAAACAAGGTTGTTGTAGATCCCTCACTTTCCTCGGGACAAAGCTTACTCACTGTCTCTTCAAAGCATACTTCCTCCTCCATTTCAACTTCATCACCACTGGTCATATCGGCATCACCATTTTCAGCAACAGAATAATACTGCACACCATCTTCGCTGCCAGATATGCTGCTTTTAGTATTCCCTTCACATGAATGATACAATTCATCAATCTGCTGGCGTAACTGCCTTATGTCTTCCTCATCCACATTCACATCTTCTTCATTAGTGTCTTTATCAATGCGTGGCAGGAGTATAGAGCGGTTCAAGCTGACACGCAACTGATTGAGACTGTCCCTTACATTACGTCCTTGGAAGTATCCATTTTTTATCCCATCAGAGCAACGAACCTCAGCTTTTGCTCTGATAAGTTCTTCCTGTGATCAAACATGCGCAGTTCTTGGATGTTATGTTATATCTGCAACAACCCTTTTGAAAAATATTCAAATAAAGTCTTGGGGGAAAACAATACCTTCAGTTGCCGGATTTGATCACTTAAATCATTAACATCATCCTCCTTTATCTCATTGATAACAGGTTCATTTCTGATGGTTTTTACTCGCTGTCCGAACCTGAGTGTGCGCAAAGTTTCGCCATTATTCCTACAATTAACAGATACAATGGTTACCTCTAGAAACAAATATAATATGATTAAGTAATAGTAATGCTCATTGGTCAAGGTAAATTACTTGTTATCTGGTGAGATGGAACATATTAACGAGAGTTTGGCATTTCCACCAAGAGATTCTTGTAGTAAACGGGTTAAGCAGGAATTCCTGTTTGAAACTTCTGCTTTTTCTGAGAGTGTTTCTTTAGTCAAGACATCCACTAAATGCCTACAGCAGTGAAAAAAAATTAGAGGTAACAAAGAGGACAAATAAGGAAACTTAAAATTGCAATAGACAGTTAAATTCACAAATCATGAGAAATGGAAATCAAGAGAAACCATGTATGTGTGTTAAACTAGCAAATGTAACCCAAACTGCAGAAAATATGAACCAAATGTAACATAGTCATGGCATGACATCTTACCCAAGCTGAGATAAGGACTTCTTCACATTTTTGCTTTCTTTTTGACATTGTTTGCCTGCATCCTCAACTTTGTTTCTGTCCTGGCCGGCAAGATCAATAAGGCTAATTCTGCTAGATTTTGAACTGCTGAAACCATTCGATGATAGTCCCTGCATCACCAGTAAAAGAGAGAAAACCAGAAGCAGCAATTAAATAAGAGTGAAAGTATCAATACGAATCTGTCTCAATATTAAATAAGAAAAAAATGTTAACTTCTGCAGCTAGTCATGTTAAATACAACTATAGAGGTAATACCTTACACCAAGATTCAATCACAAAAGTTAAAATGATATGTGATCTAGAGCTCTTAGAATTTAAGCTTGTTGCTCCAACTTTTCTGCTTGAAAGTCCCTGAAACATATAAGGACCAAATTAGTACATATATATAGCATGTAGACATCTAATTTTCAGCAATATAATTGCTTTGAGACTTCCCTAGACCCTACCTTAATCAGAATTTGCATCACATCATCATAGCTAGTAACATATTCCTCAGTCAGATTCTCTATATACAACGCATTTTTGGAATCGTCTTTCATCTGCAATAATTTGGACCAGCCATAATAAGCATGCAGCAATGAAAAACCAATGCATTTAGTAAATAGTTTAATGGTATGTAATACAAAAGGATGACATATGCATGCCTCAAGATTACGCTGGGTTGGATCTAGTAAGTCCCCAATTTGTTCATTGTAAATCTGTTTCAAACAATAGAACAAAGAAATACTAGGTCAGTATCATAAAATGATGAAGCCAAAATGAGAAGTTTTATAAAAAAATCACCTCAAGAAAAGAACATCGACACTGATAGTTGAATTGTTTCTCATCAGACGCTTGCTGCTCCTAAAATAGTAATTGAGGATGAAAAATTGTTAATAGTCAGAAAACATTGCAGAAAATGGATTTAGTGGTTCAAGTGGGAAGTAAAACATACTCTATCAAGCTCAGTAAACAACATTTGGAAGATCCGAGGAACAATTCCCTTGTGACTTTGAGGCGAGGGCTCCTCAAACATGGCACTTGGGGGACCCCACATTGTATAAGTCTTTCCACTTCCAGACTAACAAAGGATTAAAAGAAAATTAAAAAAAAAAATGTTCAACACTTAATATTTCAATCAAGATTACCATAATATAGCAAACATGAGTACCTGGCCATATGACAGAATTGAAGTGTTGTAACCTTCCAAAGCATTTTTAACCAAGGGGACACCCACTGACTGAAAAATATCTTCCTGAACAAACAAAAGCAAATATAAATCACATTTATCTTCTCTTATGATTATGAAGCAACAACATGGAATTAAAGACAATTAATTCCTAGCTGTTTCCCTCATAAAGCAAGTCATATAAAAGGTAACTATGTACCTTAAACCGGTTAGAGAAAATTATTGAAAGATCAAATATATCTGGTTTGGTGTTCATTTTTAGTCATATAAATAGTAAGTAAATTACCTCAATACTGTTATACAAAATTAATGAAGGATAAAAAAAAATGTAAATCACAAATACACGATGAAGTGAAGTTTTTACCTGATTGGTGTTCGAATCAAAAACTGAATCAAAGGTAAATTGCCTATCCCCGACACACAAGGTATCAGAAGAAACCTTCTTAACAGTTCGATCTCCCTCCATGCCATTGTTGTTGGTAGGTCTGATTCGAACTACAACCTGTGTCAAAATTAAGTTATAAGCAAACAAAAAAAAGCAGAAACTTTGCACTTACCCATCTTCAGACTCACAGAGTACAACTTCAAAAATTCAAAAACTAAGCTCAAAAGAGACAAAATTGTACTTACCTTCACTGGGGGGTCTAATTCAGAGGGGGGCTTCGATTGGTGGAGGTTGTTCTGAGAAGTTGAGATTTTTGAGTGTGGTTGCTTGATTGTGGAAGGCAACGATTGGTCATGGTTGATCAAGATGTTGGGATCGGTGGGGGGAGTGTTCTCTGCATCTGAAGTTGGGGTTTTAGAGTTTGAAGTGGGTTTGTGCTTGGAAGAGAATGATCTGGGAAGAAAGTTTCTGAGAGATGTGGAGGAAATGGTGCCAGAAAAACGAGTCTCTGAAGTTTGTTTATTACTGAATTGCCTCATGGCTTTGAAGAAGAGGTAGATAAACTAGTAATGGATCTATACACAACAGAGAGAAAATAGAAAGAGAGAAGAACAGAGAAAGAATGAGAATTTTGGATTCAAACGTTCACAAGAGTGAAGACAGATAAGAGAAACAAGTTTTTGAATCTAGTTATGTTTAGATGACCGTTGCAAAAGGATAACAACGTGAAATGACTAAACTATCCCCAAAGACAAATATGATTGCTTCTGAGGAAAAAATAAACATTAAATTTAAATTGTGCTTTTTGTTGTGATTATGACTTTATATATGCTAATATTAATAATTACAATGAATATAGTTTATAGACGTTAAAATGAAAAAAAAAAATCATGCACATGTTAATTTAACACGTAAATTAATAAATATGTGTGATAATTTATTTCTAATTTTCCAAGTAACAATTCTTGTTTTAAATAAACTATTATGAATTGTTTTGAAATTAATTATACTATTTTTATTGTTTCTGTTCATAAAACATTTAAAAATAATTAAATTTAAATTTAAAATTATATCGGTATAATTTAAAAATGATTTACACTTTTTTTTATTTTATACAATTAGTGATAATTAATTAATTATATGTACTTAAGTAAAGTTTTTGAACAGCTTAGAAACACATATGGAAGTGTGTTTTTTTTTTTGACAGAGTTTTTAGTGAGATTATAAGATAATGTATTATTTATGTTTTTTTTTTCTTTAGTTATAGTAAAGTTTTAACGAAACATACTCTTAAACATCGTTAAATTTAAATAGAAGTGTTATGAATATTTGATATTTTTATTTTATATAATATTATAATACATATTCCATTAAGACTTTTTAATAAATAGTAATTGGTAATTAAGTTCCATTAATACACAAAAACATTTAAAGATAGTTATAACTTTGTACCTATATATAAATAAATAAATAAGCTATCTCGTTTGTGAAAATATTACAAGACTCAATTCAACTATTCTCTTGTTCTATATGTAATTTATCTACTTCGATAATATTTGCCATGAATAATTGTTATAGAGATATTAAATAACTTTATATACATGTTTTGAGGTTAATTTCAAAATTTATTTTTAATATTTTATTATTAGTATATTTGTCTACATTCATAAGTTTATTTATATATATTCTATGTTATATTGTTGATTTTATAATTATTATTACGAAGTATTGTTAGAAAAAATTATAAATTGTTATTGTTTGATTCTAATAAGTAAATGCAACCATATACAGTTTTTATGATAGTATTTTATATGGTTGAGATTGAGATGATACTTCTATTATATATGATTTTGAAAAATGTCATAAAAATTATTTTTTTCACAAAAAAATGGAAAAATAATATAAAAGGAAAAAGAAAAAGGATAAAAATAATAATAGGCGAAATGAAAATATACGTTATGGTTGTGGTGGTAAAAGTCATTGATTTTGTGTTTGATGTTCGTCAAAATATTTTGTTGAATTTGTTTAAAAATCATTTAAAATATAGAAACAGAATACGATGATTTTTATTATTGTAACATAGATGTTACTTTTTTGAGTTGACCTTGAAAAACTTTTAACCTTATTAATAATATTAAGAATATAACTTTATCAAGCTATTTTTTTCATAAAGATTATTTTATAATTTAATATTATTAAATTTTATGAAAAGTTTAAAGGACAATGAATATTTTACTCAAGACATTATTGTATTTTTATATTTTTATAAATATTATTTATTTATATTGATTGTTTATAGTATTTATTTGTATATGAAGAATTAATATTGACATTGACTACAATAATAGAGATGTGTATCTTAATGATAGTGTAATAACTCCTATAATTCTCAAGAATAATAAGAATGAATAATGTTTAATACTAGTCACAAAAAATAGTACAACAACTCTTAGTTTTCAAGAATATGAATAATGAATATTAGTTGGTAGTGCAATAACCCATACAAAATTATCAAGAATAATAGTTTTTCTCTTATTTAATAATTCAAGTGCTCATTATTAGGAATATATGTGGTCCTATAATATAATTGAAGGCTCCAAAAGAGCAAATGTGTTATTACATGAAGGAACAAAAGTTGCACATTAAAAATACATTGTATTCTCATAAAGTATCATAAACTTATTAAAGTTTTAAAGATGTTCGTTCAACAGAATAAAAAATATGATCACGAGTCTTTACATGAATAAAAAAAAATAGAAATAACTCAACCAAATAAAATAAGTTTGTGTGGATGTTTTTATGTGAAAAATATTATAAAATAAATTTGTTATCATTTATGTTTATGGAATTCCTCAATAACTTACAAAGACAATTGAAAGAAATAATTTGAGATGAATAATCTCAAATGATATTATAATTTGATTAAATAAAGATATTTTTGTAAAACATGATGCTTGTATTAAGGATGATAAAGTGAGGCGGGTTGTGCGGACTAGTATGCAGTCCGTTGAGAAAAACGCTGAGCAAACTGTCTATTTCAACCCGCTGGCTCGTTTAGGTCCGTCCCACATAATTCGTATAATTAAAAGTGGGTTAAGTGTGGGACGGGACGAGCTGGCCCACATGATCCATATAATTTAAAAGTGTAAATTTTTTTTCTGCAACCTCTTCATGCAACCCTATATTCACATTATGAGATTTTTAATAACAGTTTACTACGCTTGTCTCATGAGAATAATATTATAAGATCATTTATCTAGTGCGTCTAAATAAAAATAAATAAATTTATTCAAAATTTTAATTTAAAAAAAAATTATTAATTAAAAAAATATTTCTCATACGGAAGAGACTAAAAAAATCAATCCGCATATTATATGTGGAGTGAACGTATGCAGGACCAACCCGCGTTAACATCCCTAATTATATAGAAGTTTAAAAGATTCAAACATATTCATTATAGACGAGGAAGATTTATTAAAATATCTTTAATTCGAGTTCTTGCAAAATATCATTAACATCATTAACGAATATATATAAAAATGTTCTAAGCAATACTCAGTTAAAAAATGAAAAAAAAATTAAAGAAGATAAAATGAAATATATATTGCTTCCAACAAAAATCCACATATATATGATCTTCAAAAGATGGATGATACATGCATTTAACAAGTTTTTTTAAATAGAATTTAAGAAAATATTCTCAGAGTCATTACTAAGAAAGGTTTATTATTAACAAAGACTTATGATCAATTGGTGTATATATATATATATATATATATATATATATATATAAATATAGTTTACAGTAAATTATTTAATAACTTAAATTAATATACTTACCCTCCAAATTTTACATTTTTAACCATACTTTTCACTAAAAAAAAGTTGGCAATTTATACATAGTTCATTTTAATAAGAATACATAATTCTGTACACAGTTTTGTACCGTTATCCTAAAAAATATATACTCTCTCTCCGAAATAAAATGGAACAAAATTTACCTAATTTTTATGCTAAATAAAAAAAAATAGTTAGCATCCTTTAATTTTTCTAATTATATTTTTTTCTAAAATGTCTTTTTGTTAAAATTTGTTATCAAGGGTTAAAAGAGCCATTAAAAATAGAATATCAGTTAATTAGGGTGTATTTTAAAATAATATGACTAAATAAAATAAGAATAGAATGGTATGAAAACTGAATTAACTCCACAATCTCATTTTTTATTTTATCTTATTAAAGTTTCATCTCTATTCTTTATTTTATTTTTATTAAAAAAAACAGAGATAAAAAGTGTGACACTTTCTCATAGTTTTTTTTGCATATAAAGAAAATAGGATTGGGTCGGTGCCGGCCTGTGAACGAACATGTTATAGTCAAAGAATGTGGTTTGATTGAAAACGATTATGAGAAAACGAAATTCAATAATAGTATCAATTTTTGCCAAAAATTAACTTTTTAATTGCTATTAATCCACCCAATTCATTGCCAAGAAAGGGTTCAACACACTATTGACAATTGGGGATGCCGTATTTGTTCTTATGTGCAATCTAAGGACAAATTGCAATCACAACAACGTACTTAGTTATGAAATTCAGATATTCCTTTTAAATGACAAGTCGATGTCTGATACACATTTGTATGATATTTATAGGACACATATCCATTAAATGTCTAATTTAAAAGGTATTTGTTAAATTTTTGATAATTTTAATACGTTTTTAACACAATTTTAAAAAGAAAAAATGCATTAATATTATAAAAAATCAAACTTTATTGTATAAATTGTTATTATGATTATAAAAATAAAAAACAAATCCTTGTGAACCAGTCATGAAAAACATTTTTTTTCTCCAAAAAATAATCTGGAACATACTTGTGCACATAAATCTTTATTGTCAATTTATATAATTCATAATTATATAACATATAGATTCTGTCTCCGTGTCCTACATTTTAAAGATTTTACGTATCTCCGTGTCCGTGTCGTATCAGTGTCCGTGTCTGTACTCCATAGCTATAGAGACATGAAAACGAAGATATTTATAATATTTAAAATGTAGTATGGGAGACATAAATCTATATATTATATAATTATGAATTATATAAATTGACAATAAAGATTTATGTACACAAGTATGTTTCAATGTTTCAATTTTTTAGCTAAAATATATTTTTTATGATTGGTTCAAAAAGATTTGTTTCTTATTTTTGTAATCATAATAAAAATTTATACAATAAATTTGAGTTTTTAAAAAATTAGTATATTATTTATTTTTAAAATTGTATCGTATTAGAATTGTTAGAAATCTAATAAATATTTTTTGAATTTGACACTCCACCAATATATATCCTACGAATATCGTATGATCATCAGTGTCCTATGTTCGACACGACATGGACACACTATCTAAAAGGCGTATCTGAACCACGTATTATAGATTGCAACACTTAAAAGTCTTGTATGGTACCACATGTTCTTGTAGTAATCAAAGAAGAGATTGAAATCTGATATTAATTTAGTGTTTATAAGTAGCTTTATTGTTCAATAATTTTGATTAAAGTGTCTAATGTGTGAAATCTTTGAGCGCAAATTACGACATCCATAGATGAAAAAGGGGGTTTTGATAAGCAAAAGTAGAAAAACCAGACACATGAAACCATGAAACCACCTTCTGTTTAACCAGGTCTCACACCCATCCTTATCAAAGCAAAAGAGAAACAGACAAAGGGAGAAGACAATGGAGATTTTCATTTCGTTTTTATTTTATTTCAAGCCACTTGCCATATTCAGAAAAACAAGAGATAATGATCCAATTGGTGAAGGGCACGAATAAGAATGGGTCACACCAATTAATTATGGTGATTTGATGAAACGAATTCACACCATTTTAGTGTTTTGAATTTCAAAGACAGAATTTAGGGTTGTTGAATGGCGAATTAATGACGCCCCTGTTGTGTACCTCCTCCAAGTTTGTATTTTTAATTGATACCCCAAAGTCATTTTCAGTTGATGAAGAAAGCACAAGACCCCACCATGATTAGTCTTTGATTTTTTGTAAAACCTTGGTGCTAAATGCATTGGTGAAGCATATGGCAGGGGACCCATGAACAAAGAAAAAGGGCAAATTTCTAGAACTAAAGTGCAAAAGCTCTTCTCTTGAGTGGGCGACCGTTGGTATCATGCTAAGAAACCTCTCATGTTCTAGACTCACAGAATAATCATGCATTTCTTTCTATGATGAAATTTTGACCTATTTAGCAGAGACACACGGATACAAACACTTATACGATAATCTAAAATATAGGACATGAAAATACAGATCTATATATTATATAATTATAAAATTGGAAATAAAGATTTACATATTTATAAATTGAATACGTATCATTCGAAGATTGTACAATTGATGTCTGATACGTGTGTTCGATACAACCACCAGACATACATATATATGAATATCACACATTTTCACTACATATTTTCTTTTCAGATAAAAGAATGACATTGAGAAACATGTTGCTTTATGTGATCATACATGAAGAGAAAGAGATTCAGTTGATTATTATGCAGTTGTGGGTGTATGAGCCAAAGCCTCAAGTATAAGGCTTTTGAGGATGATAACACGAAGAAATAGAAGAAGAGGACAGAATTGCAGTGAGTGAAAGTCGTAGGTGGGGACAGTGAGAGTGTGAAAGAGAAGTGTGGAGAAGAAAAAAGTCATAAGCAGCATACCCCACTTCCAACTGCAAAATGCATACAAATCATCTCTCATTGGGGCTGCTACCATCCCTTCCATAATCATACCTTATCCTTTCCCTCTTCATCCCCACAAAATATCCAATCCAACCATTACAATAAATGTGTTTCTGTGTGTGTATGTATATGCCACCATATTTATAACTCATATATACTCATAACATACACACTCCAAATACACACGACAAGATCATAGACCAACACACAAGCTCCCCCAGTCACAACAACACTACATCACCTCAAGATTTTTATTTTCTTCACTGTTCACACTATTTCCTCCTTTTCCTTTCACATTATCCTTCCCTTTTTCTAAACAAGCCAGCTTTTTTCCTTCTCATCTCCTACACGGTTTGTGTCCTTCATCCTGGATTAGAGCCACAGAGATAGGACATTCCGCTTTGACTTTGGAGGCTAACCAACTCTCTGAGGATCTGAGGCAGGTGTGTGAAGCCTCCTTCTCTGTGTTTTAGTTTTCTTTTGTTTCATGTTTGTCTCTGAATTTTGGTTTTGCTTTCACTGGTTCTTCCCTTGGATTCATGTGGGGTTTTTTATGCCGAGAGCAGCAGAGAAAAGCTCATAGCTTTATTAGGCTTTGGTCAAATCTGGAACTATTTATTCCTATTGATAGTTTTTAAATTTTTGGCCGGTTCTGGGTATTTTGGTATTTCCCTAGAAAGTTGAAAGTTTGAATTTTGAAGCTGGAGTTGTGGTGGAATTCGTTTTGCTCTACTTGGGTTGTGTGGACGTTGATTTTCAGGTGTAAAAGTTAGGTTTGAACTGAGGTTGCTGTTTCTGAATTGACCTCTTTCCCGTGAGTTAAGAACTCAACTCACACGACAACCTCAAGAGTAATTCAAATTGAAGCTTCCTACTTCTCTTTCACATTTGGGATTTGACTGTTGCCTTTCTTTGCTTTCTTTTTGTATCTGCTCCACATACTAGAAAATCTGTGTCTATTTTGGATCTGCTTGAGCCTGCCTAGGTTGTCACTGTTACTTTTTTCAAGGAGAGTTTAGTTGTCTTGGTCATGGAATAGGGAATTTTGTGTTCTTCCTGGTTTTGCTAATTCTATCCATTCCTGTTTGAGTTCAAATAATCATTTGTGGTGTTAGTTTGAAGTTTTTGCTTAACATAAAGTGACTTGATTTTGTAGGAGTTTTTTGTGTTTTGTCAGGTTCCCAAATCACTGATATCATGGAATCTCCACAGTCTGTTGTGTCACCATTCAAGAACTCTGTCTTGGGTGAAGCTGAGAAGTATAAGTCTGATATTTACACGGTTCCTTTCTCTAAGGACATTGAAGTCAATGGAAAGGAAGCAGTCAGGTCCAGTTCAGAGGACTTCATTGGTGCTGTTGATGTTTACATTCATCAGGCCAGGGACATTCATAACATCTGCATATACCACAAGCAAGATGTTTATGCCAAAATTAGCTTGACTAGTAATCCTGAGAATGCTGTTTCTACCAAGACTATCAATGGAGGAGGAAGGAACCCTGTCTTCAATGAGAATCTTCGTCTAAGCGTTAGGACAGTTGATTCTGCTGTCAAATGTGAAATCTGGATGCTGAGCAGGGTGAAGAACTATCTTGAAGATCAGTTGCTTGGCTTTGCTTTGGTGCCTTTGTCAGAAGTATTGGTGAAGGAAGGCAAACTAGAGAAAGAGTTCTCTCTTTCCTCAACCGATCTGTTCCATTCACCAGCCGGTTTTGTGCAATTGTCTCTTGCATACACAGGCACTTCGCCTGATGTTTTTGCCATTTCTGCAATGCCTACTGAGAAGGACTCCGAATCTTGCGAATCACTGGTCAGAGATTTAGACAAAATTGAGTTCCCGGATCCAAAAATTGCAAATGAAGACCACCTTATGGTTTCAGAATACTTTGGTATTCCATGTGAGGAGAGTCAGTGTTCTGGTAGCTTGACCACTACTGATACTGAAAATCTGACTTCTGAAGCAGGCGTTCAGCTTGTGGAGAGCTTCTCAGCATGCAGTGTGGAGTCTGCTGAACCTCCTAAGGTTGATTCTCCACCCACCAGTGTGTCAACAAATGGAGTTTCATCTCCTTCAGTGGCTGCAAGCTCAGACTCATCAGATGCTGCTGCTGCTGCTTCCAAGTCTCCCAATCAGGAACAAGTTTCAGCCAACAAAGAGAAAAATGGGGAGGTCAAAAATGGTGAGACTGATTCCTCAAATGGAGTGCTGAATGAGTCATTCCCTAAGCCTGTTGTGACAGTTAACATCGAACCTGAGTCAAACATGGTGCAGCAGGACATAGTAGACATGTACATGAAAAGCATGCAGCAATTCACAGAGTCATTGGCGAAAATGAAGCTTCCTATGGACTTTGAAAGTGGACCAACTAGTTCAGGAAACTCAAGCTCCGAACAGCAGAAGATACAGACACCAAAGAGCTCTAACTCCCGTGTGTTTTATGGCAGCAGGGCTTTCTTCTGAACTTTTGGTTTCCTTTGGTTCAAGGGAATACTTTCAGGTGACTTAGATTTTAGAATGAACAAAAAAAACTGATATGAGTAGTGAAATGAAATAATGCACTGTCCAGTGAGATTCTCAGCTTGTGTACTTGTTCTTGATCTGTTATAGGCAACAGAGAATCTTAACTTTGTACTCTCACAGGCCTGGTCCTATCTTAACTGCTACATGAACTTTTTCTGTCTTAGTCTTTATTTTCTTGTGTTTCTTTTTGATTTGGATGTCAACATTTGAGAAAGCTGATTCATGTACCAAAAGGTTCATGCTGTGCATAATCACGAGTGGTAACATAACATGGTCCCACTTTTCACATGGCTAATACTAAAGTTGATGGGGACCAAATCATCTATGCTTTTGCTTTCCTCTATTTCACACGAACAACAGTGTCCTACACAATCATCATCCTTCTGTTTCTCTTTTTCATAAATACACATGCTTCTTTGGGCCTTAAACCTGCACTTTGTATTCAAGTTCAACAACTTTGGATTCTTGGAATGATGCTGTTTGTTAACTAAAAGTAAATACTCCTATAATGTCAACTATGTAGAAATTCAGGTTGAGCAAAATATAATCTAATGCAGAATCTTTTTGGTATTTGTTATGTAGCATAGACACTGAAATGACACGGATACGGAAATAAATACGATCTTTAAAATATAGGACACGAAACATAGATATATATATATTATATAATGATGAATTACATAAATTGATAATAAAGATCGGGAGTGACACTTCATTCCCGATCCGTCTACAAACACACCAGGTGTGTCCGAGTCTCAAGATATTTGAATCTTCTAGAGTGCCAAGAATTTAGTTGTTTCATGATTTTTCATATGACTGATACTATGTGAAGATTTTATGTTTTTATCTGTTTTCCTTAAAATAGTATAAATTTTAATACCTTGTTAATATAGTTTTCACCTGATATAATCATAAGAAAATTTAACATGAGAAAATCTATTCTCAGTAGTGCACAAGAGGTGTGTATCTATAGATTCTATACCACTTACATATATAAGAAAAAGTAACGATTAGATAAAGAGAAACCTATAAAAGATGTTATCACTAATCCAATATTAAGAAACTGACAAAGATAAAAACTGATGCAATACTCCTACAGAAATTGGGAGCACCAAAGCAATTCAATGTGAAATTCTAATTTATAACAATTAGTTTTAATATAATAATTTCTTAATATAATATACAGTATATAGTACCATCTATTTTTGGATGTAGAATTTATTACTATCTCTTCTTTGATAACTTGCAAACTCTTAAAAAGGGTATTTTAATGGCTAAAATTATAAAAAAAGGAAGTGAAAAAGGGTATGATTACTTATCAGTTTGATTGTGCATTTTGTTTAATTTTTTATTAATTTATTATAGATAATGAAGCCTTAATTTTCTTCTTTTGTTTAATATATTTCAATTTCAGCTTTATTCAAAATAATCTTAAATAAATGAAATAAATATTAAATTAGAATATTTAATGGCTAAAATTATAAAAAAGAAAATGCAAAAAAGGTATATTATTAATTAAATCAGAATACTTAACTAAAGAATATATAATAAAATGTAGTTAGTTTTTCCTCTAATTATTTTTTAGTAAATTTATTAATCTGGGTGCATCATGTTTCAAAATACTTTCATAGCCACAAAGTGATTTCTATTATTAATAAAAATATATAAAATAATTTCTAAATTTGTATTTAAATTAACTACCTAAATTTTAGTGACTAATATTTTAGATTCTAAATTAATGTTTCCAAAACTAATAAAGACTAATTTAAAATATAAAGTAGTGAGTAAGTAGAACTTTAGTAACTAATAGTTAGATATTAATTTAGAAACTATTTTATAATTTTTTATTAAAATAGAAACTACTTTAGATATTAATAGTTTTTTTAATTTATAAAATAAATCTTTAATTTTATTAATTATTTTAGAGTTAAGAGACAAATTGTCAAATTGCTACTGTCACAACTTTATACAGAAAGTGGCTCAAGTTAAAGTCTGATGAGGTTCTGTTTCAACTTGAACTTTTATTTGATTGCATAATTGGGTTTTAGTTAATCTTATAATTGTAGTGTAGAATTGGTTTGATTTGAGCATAGTGGTTGAACAATTATGGGGAGTGGATGGGGACCATGTGAGTGAAGATGACAAATGGGGAAGCAAAGGGTGGAAAAAGTTGTGAACTTGTTGTAACAGTTCATTTGTGGCATCAACTATGGATTTTGATTGCTTGCAAAGTGATGTGAGCATTGGTTTGACAACAAGTGTGGAAGGAACAAACACATGGCCCCCAATCCCATAGGGAAACCATTTGCTGTCAATGACAGACACACACACAGAAAACTCTCATTCTACTGCACAACTTGGAATATAAAAGTGTTTTTCCAAAACACTGCATAATTCTTTGTTTTGGTCACTGATATGATTTTTAAACAACCTTAATGGTGTTTCACTATTCTGCAAATGGTGCTGGTGACATCTTTTTGCTTTTAGTGTCTTTAAATGCAAAATTGAAAGTGTTTTTGGGAGATTATTTTCTGTGATAAAAATTAAAAATGTTTTATGTTGAACTGTAAAAGTGGATTAGTTGAAGTGTTGAACAACCTTCTAGTTTCTTTGAAACTAGTTTCAACAATTTCATGTTTGAATTGAAAAATCTCTAGTTTAGGTTTAAGAATAGTAATAAATGTTAGAATGTAGATTTCATATTAAGTTTTTATTATAATTATGCTTTGGAGATTAAATAGAAAAATAAAAACCATTTAACTTGTAGAAGTTAACACATTATTATCATAACAGATTCTTAATAAACGTATATTTTCAGTGAAGATTTTTAACATTGCCAAAACTAATTAACAATTACTTTTAGTGTACTTTAAAAACTGTTGTAATAAAATAAAAATGACTACATTCAGCATGTTAAAATTAAATGATAATATAGAAGACATTTACACTATTAATACATGAATTATTCACATTCAAAAATTACATGCATTTTAAGCTTTCTCAAAGTATTAGTTGATGTAGGATTGTGTGAATAGGAAATTGAGAATGTTTCATTGTTGATCAATGAAATTAGAATTAAAAGAATATGTGCATTTAAATTATACTAATATTATTTGATATAAAAGTTAAAAATGTCCAATAAAATGAAGAAAAACAAAAACAAAAAGTGTTCCATGTTAACCACATAACTTGGTTTGAAGTGAATTATGGTATCTCACATATTTAAATGTCCAAGGATGTCTAAAAGCCAACATTGACACAAGCTATTGTCTTCAAATTAAAGATTCCACCATATCTCTACAACCATAACCTTCAACATAATTGAGGCATGTGCATTTGTATGGATTAGCATGTGACACAATACTCTAAAACCTCCAAGACAGGCTTGCATGGCCTGGATTAATCATGATACTTTAAACAAATATTGTACTAATTATTGCTCATATGATCATATCCAACTTAATGCAAGCTGTTTAATAGCTCCAATTATATATGAATGTTTACCATTTTGGTTTCATTTCACTTATTAATTACCAAAATAGGTAAAATTTCAAAAAATTACCAAAATGAGTAGATCGTGCTAATGTAACACGACTTCAGTATGAAGAATTCGTGTCAACGTGGCACGACTTCGATGTATTTGAACTGAAGTTGTGTCAACGTATGATCAAAAAGTCGTACCACCTTGACACGATTTACCCACTTAGGTAATTTTTTAAAATTTTATCCATTTTGGTAATTACATTGTGAAATTGCACAGACTAGTAAAAATCCCACAACTATATATATATATATATGTGTGTGTATATACAGACAATTATGTATGTCTGTGTAGAGAGAGGACCACAGTGTAATGAGATTTTTTTCAGGGGAAAACTGAAAGGGATAGAAGACAAATCCTGATCCATATAAGGATAAGAGTTAGCATGACCACACACAAATTCTATCCAAGATCCAAATCCAAATTGCTATTATTAGGAAGGAACAGCAAGAAAGAAACAACCAAAAAACTAAAAGTTACTATTTACTATTGGCAGACACAAGCCACCAAAGAATCTTGAACCACTCTCCCTTTTTCAACCAATCAATTTTGATCCATAAGTGGATGCTATAACATGCTCAATGTTTTCACCACAAAGATACAAAAACCAAACAGAAGAGAAAGTAACTACTGTGAAAAGTGGTAATATCAGTAGGAAGCAGATTTGGAATGTAACAACAATGCAGGTATGAAGTTGTATAACAAAAGTCTAACAAAAAATAATATCTGTCCAGTAACTAATTATTTGATGGGGGATCCAAGATGGGTGCCCCTCTAATGTATCAAACCTGATAAATCAAACTGAACTTCACTTACAATTTGATCAGAAACATGTCCCATAAAAAAGATGGTGACAAGAACAAACACCTTTGCCAAGCATTACAGTGGCAGAAAAAATTCAAAAATTAAAAAACTATCATTAAGCATACTAAAGATGGTGCATCTCTCCAGCATTGCACTATCAAACTACTGGAACCAATCTTCCTGAGTATATCCCGCAATCTGATGTTACACCTCAATCAAATTCCAAGAAAGGAATCCTAGCCTTGAAAAATAAAGACAAAACAAAAATCCCAAACCTTACACAAAATCCCTTGTGACTGATTTAGCTTCTGTATGGTTTCACAATACCTCGTTTTCTTTAACCAGTTTCCCCTTCATCTACTGTTACCATAACATAACATATCCAATTAACATATCTCCTACGCAGCAATTCCTGAAACAAGTAGGCATCAACAGCAGAAAATTAGTACAAAATGAACTTCAACCAGAACAGGTGAAAAATGTAATGGAAATGCTCAAATGCCAACCCTTTCACAATAGTATAGCACAAGAAAGTATTATGATCAGAGCTCATTTAACATAATGAATCAAAGGGTGCAATCTACATCTATATTTTGCTACAGTTTGAACCTCTCAAATACTAATTCTTGAGAAAATAATCATGCACAGAATTAACAAGAGTGAGTAATCCATGCCTACATCTCTAGCTTCTTGCAAGTTTGTATAACTTCACATGAAACATCAAATTCCAATATCTTTAAATGGCAGCAATCAAGAAACATTAATACAGCAAGCTAAGGGCATGCTTGGTTTGAGAATATTTCATTCTCTGTTTTTTCAGTAACAATAACAGAAAACGTCACGTTTTTATTTATTCCCGTTTTCCCAGATATTTGCACTTCTCAGTTGTTTTGTTTTAACTATTTCCTGTACAAATCATCGAAAACATGAAATAAAGTGACATTTTAGTAATCACTTGTGAAAATAAGATAGGAGAACATAAAATGTTTTCTCAAACAAACCAAAGGGGCCATTTATACCTTTAGACTGCAGTAAGAATTTACAAGGACAGTATTGAGAATTCAGGAACAAGAAAGTGAAGAACCTAGAGTGTTTGGTATAATTAAAAGAAGACATAAATAATGCTTCCATGTTATCTTGATCTATATCACAATTACAAGCACGATGATCATAAGCTTAAAGACACATGTAACAGCACATTAAAAGTAAACAAATTTGGTTATCAACTTCCTTCGGTGAAATTCCGATTCTGAAATATAGAAGTCAAAAACACAAATGGAAATAAACAACAGACGGTGTATATAAACTATGGCCTAATTTTCTTTAGGAATCAAGAATGTACCAAAGATCTTACCTCTATTAGTTTGTCTACTTATTACATTGTAGTTTCCAATAAAACCTTCAGAACTCTTTACTGGATCATCTGAAGCCATACCACCAAGCCCACCATAACCAAACGAACCAGAAGCATCCATTTCAGAAGCAGCAGACTGCCAAGTTGAGTCACTGTAAACTGAACCACTGCGGTACAAGTCCCCATAAGATCCTTCATAACCACCAGTTGGTGCAGTAAATGTTGAGGATTGAGGCACACTTGGACTGCTGTTCCTTCCATACCCTCCACCTCCTAAACCAATGCTGTTATCACCACCTTCATAAGTGTTACCCCAAGTACTATACCCAGAAGCAGCCCCTCCTCCCTGGGTTGGAACTGATGAACCCCAATTTGCTCCACTATTTCCGATTGAAACACCAAAAGCCCCACTTCCAGATCCCAAGTAAGTGCCAGGGCTGGCTGGATTATTGGCAGCACTGTTCAGGCCCCCATTTCCCCAAACACTCCTAGAAGCTGAGTTCATTAGAGAATCGGTTCTCCCACTTCCACCGTTATTGCCAATAGGAGTGGTGTATCTGTTTGGGTTGCCATTGTACAGGGGACTTATCCGACCATATCCAAGACTGCCACCATAACCAGAAGTCCCTCCATAGCTTGGGTTCAATCCTGAATCCAAATTCACTCCCATTCCATAACCATTGGAGCCAAATGGGGTAAACCCACTTCTAGCACTAGTAAGTGGACTAAACCTTCCTTCCATCTTGACTCCATAATTTCCAATTGGGCTCATATTGAAACCCTGAGCATAACTATTTAGGAAGCTACTGGTCCTATTCAAACCATAGTTATATCCTACCAATGGGCTCCGGCTAGGTCCAGGTGAAAGCTCTTTAGGAACTGCCCTCTTGACCTCAACCATCTTTCCATTGAGTTCATGAAAGGTTTTATAAAGAACTCTGTCCACAGCTTCTTCTGAATCATATGTGATGAAGCCAAAACCTCTCGGCCTCTGGGTATTGTGATCATACATTACAACAACATCAGTGATTGTACCAAATTGATCAAAGTACTTTTTAAAATCACTCTCTGTGATTGTTGATGGTAAACCTCCAACGAAAATCTTTTTGGTGCGTCCAGGACCTGGAGATCCTTGGATGCCACCAGTCTGCTGTCTGTTTACAGTGATCTGATCGTCCCTAGGAACAGCTTTCTTAGCTTCAACCTGAAAATTGAGAGTACAACACAGATGGATCAAAACTACAAGTCATTTTCAGCTTCCTGTCCTATAAGCAAAGTAAGTCCAAGCTTAATACAATGCAGCCATAAATTCAGCTCAATGGAGCCCAAAATGAACATGATTTATATCACACCAACATAGTAGAAAATACAAACGTAGGGACACAATGATCTCCATGACAAACATAAATTCAGATAGGTCCCATCACTGCCCATCCAAACAACATATATTGACATAATGCTTAGTAAATCTATAATGAAAAACTCACTGTGCGGCCATCAATTATGTGTTTATCCATGATGACTCTTTCAGCAACAACAGGATCCGAAAAGACAACAAAACCGAAACCGCGAGCGCGACCTGTTGTGCGATCTCTCATGATCACAGCCTCTATTACCTCTCCATACTTCCCAAAATATTCTCTGAGACGTTCCTCGTCAGTGTCCCAGGAAATCCCCCCAATGAAGAGCTTGCCAAGATCCGATTCCATCTGTTCTGCCACCAACCATGCCCAGTTAGCCATCAATTACTCATTTCATCAAACAAATCCAATCCAACCACTCTCACGGAATCAAAATTCTCATGCCAAACCAAAAACAACAAGACATAAAAATTACAAAACTCAACGCACACAATCTAGATTGTAGATTACCGAGTCATGGCCAAAGTTCCAGTCCCAGAACCAATCTAAATACACAGCTCAATGAATAATGCATAATTGAGCTCAATCCCCAGAAAGATTCAATTTTTGACGAGCAAAAACAAAGCAAAACGATCATAAATGCAGATTAGATAAATCTGTGAAGAAGGGTCACCTTATCTTGAATCCCAGACAGAACCCAGTTGGTGCTTCAATCAGATATGAAGTGGGTTATGCCAAATTCGATCTAAGAGAATCGGATCTTCGGAGCATCAATCAAAAGCCGAACCAAAATATCTAATCCAGCAAAGAGAGAAACGAAGCAGAGCGATCAGAAATGCAGATTAGATAAATCTGTGAAGAAGGGTCACCTTATCCTGAATCTCAGCCAGAACCCAGTTGGTGCTTTAATCAGACACGAAGTGGGCAATCTCAAATTCGATCTAATCGGATCTTCGCAGCCTCAATCCAGAAACTTTCTAATCCAGCAAAGAGAGAAACCACCCCAGCAGCTGTGTCTAGTTTTTTATAAATTTTTAATTTTTATGTTTTTTAGTGTTTTTTTTTTCTTCTGGGATCAGAGAAGAAGGGATTTTGAGAGGTGAAGAGATGAAAGGAATATGAAAGGAACCCAGATGGGAAGGAAAATCACCATTCAAAGATGAATGGTTGGTGATGGAAAGAAAAGAAAGTAAAACTAATAATAATAATGAGAGGTTATGTGAAAAAATTGAATGGAAGAGAAAACTAAGAATGGGAATGAAAACAGAGGATGTGGCATGGCATGGCACCCTCTCTCCTCTCCTCTTCTGCTTTCTTATCTTGTTCCTTCCTTGCTTGCTTCCACTACCCACCCTTAATTAATTCAAAACAAATGCAATTTCATCCCCAAACAAAACACACTTCACAATTTATATATAAATACCTATACATACAAAGAACACAACACAAAGAAAGAGAGAGAGACAGACACACACACTGCAAATCGTGCAAGAATATTTGGAGGAGCCAGCAAATGACAACAGATCATGTTTTTTTTTTTTTTGTATAAATCAAATGATTTAACTATGTATAAAAGGAAAAAAAAAATTGTGAATCACCACCTATTTTTCTCTTTAATATAATACCAACATTGATTTGCACAAAAGAAATTCATGTGAATGCAGTGGAGTTGTTGAATGGATTGTTGTATAAGGAACGTGTATGCTATTTTAAAATTTTTGATAAAATATTAAAAAATGTGGTGAGTAGATTGGTTCAAATAATAAAATATTTTTTTATTTTATTTTAAGGATGTGAATTATAGAATGTAGAAAACAAAAACATGTTGTCTTGAGTTGGAAAATAGATGGTATATGATTAGCTTCATTGTTACAAGATTATTTCATTAGTGTTGGATTGAAGGAATTTGATAGTGATAGAAACAAATGAATTTATTAACATGTGTTACCAAAGAAAAAAAAATATACACAAGAAAAATTTGAAGTTAAAAATTGTTTATTTTATTAAAAAAATAAAAATAAAATAAAAGAAAGAAGTTCCACATAATTGGATTTTGATAACTTAGTTTGGTGGAAGTGAAAAAAAAAATTATAACTTATTAACTATTTTTGTTTTGGATAGATGCATTACTTAGGAAGCAAATCATTTGCATTGGAAATAGGAAAGCCATAAGAGGAATGTGTACGTTACACTTCAAATTGTAGGTTTTTTTTGGCTTTTGCACAAACGTTTTGAAATTTGATATCACTACTCATGGTTGAGGTTAATACAAATAATGACAAAATATGCTTTAAAAGTGTAAGATTTTTATAAGTTTTTTAAGGATATAAAGTGAAAAAAATATGAAAATGTTAGGTTATGGTGGGAGTAGATGGAGCATCAACTTATGTGTTTATTTAATTTAAAAATTGAATGAGTTTTTGATGGAGGAACCAACTGAAAGTGCAATGCAATCCGACGGGTAATTCCTATAAACAAAGCAAAAACCAACAACAAATGATTCACAATGTTTGTGTCTATACAATAACAACCAATAGCAAAACAACACCCAAAACCCTTTTTTTTCAATAGCTCTACAAAACTCACCTCCTATATATTTATTAAATATTGTAACAAGATAAAAGTATTGAAAATTTTCAAAGTTATCATTTTTAAAGACAAAAAAAAATCTGGGTTAAATATGTTTTTCGTGTTTTATTATAATACGAAATTGATTTTTGCTAGTTCAAATTTTAGACCATTTAAATATTTGTAGTGTGAAAATATTGAAATGAGTCTTTCTATAATGGATATCAGTCTACCGTCAAAATAACAACGAATTAAAAAAAAAAACTATCAATCATTGAAAAAAAAACTAGCAATCATTTCACATAAAAAAATTATTTCAATAATTTTTATACTACAAATACATCTGGATGGTCTAAAGTTTGAACAAAAAACAAAAATTATTTTTTAATGTGATAATGAGCATCCGTCTACGATCAAAACAACAACGAATTTAAAAAAAACTATCAATCCTTTAAAAAAACTAGTAATCATTTCACATAAAAAAAATTATTTCAATCAATTTTATACTACAAATACGTGAATGATCTAAAGTTTAGAACATAAACAAAAACTAATTTCGTGTTATAATACATATACGAAAAAATATCAAACTCAAAAAAAAAACTTATTTAACCATAAAGAACATAAGAGAAATTACAAATAGAAGCTAGATTAGCATGAAGGAACACTAGATTGAATTAAAGTCTATGGTTCCATTATTATCTAAAATGTGATGTGAAGACTGAAGAAAGAGTTAAGGAAAGTTGAGAAATGAAGGAAAAGGAAGAGTGGTTGGTAACATATTTTCCACAGTGATTTGATGAGTTAGTTCCTTCTATGGACACCTTGAAAGCTACTCTAAAAGGCCTAGCCAGAGTCACAGTATCTGCAGCTCAACTACACTAACCTCTTACCTTGGATTTTTTCCAAAACAAACCCATCATAACGTACAATCTAATCATTGCACATTCACATTATTCTTCATCTTTTCTCTTTCTTATTTTCAAACCTTTTATGCAACAAATATTGAAAAAAAATATGATGTTTTCACTGTTTCTGCAGTTCAAAAATGAAAAACAAAAGGAATAAGCATTTGAAGAGTGAATCATCATTGTTCCCTCTTCCCCATTGGACTCCTTTTAACTGCAGTTTGAGCCCACTGGCCATCACAGTTCCTACATGTATGGATCAAAAACATGTCTTAAAATTATGAGCACATTTAAGGGAATCAATGCTGTGAAGACCAATAAATATCAGAGGGAAAGCCAAGTTTGACTTGAGGATTTGGAAGCATTTGATGTTACTCAGCAGTTGAGAGGCTTTTTTTTTGGATTTTTCTCACAGTGAGATGTTCTTTTCCTAGGACTTTATGTCCTAAACACCCTTCACACACAACCTTCAAATTTCATATTTTGGGTAGCAAGTTCTTTTTCAGAAGTTTGGTTTCTTAAAGTTATCATCTTCATGTAATAATAAAACTAAAAGTCAAATTTTCCACATAAAAAATTAATCAGTGTAGTTATGAAACCATGTTCGAACACGTCTCTTAAATGATATGTCTGTGTTGGATACACGTATCAGACATCGATATTTGTAAAACATTTGTAGGACACGCATCTGTAAAATATACAATCCAAAAAATATTTGTGCGACTTCTGACAATTCTACACAGTTCTAATACAATTTAAAAAAAAAATACATTAATTTTTAAAACTCAAACTTATTGCATAAATTTTTATTATAATTATAAAAATAAGAAATAAAGTTTTTTAATCAGCTATATAAAATATATTTTTTTTTAAAAAAAATTGAACATATTTATTATTAATTTATATAATTCATAATTATATAATATAAAAATTATACTTATCTTTCTATTCTTATCAATGTTCTTTCAGTATCTTTGCTAGGTTATTAGGCAAAAGATTTTTTCTCTTAAAAATGAGACTATTTTTGTTTGTCCAAGGGAATAAATAAAAGTCTAAAGAAAAGTTTCAAATACTGATTTGGATTTTATAAATTAGAATGATGCTCATTGAAAAAAGTGAAATGAAGTATATTTTACTTTATTATTTATAATTATTATTTTTTGTCTTCTCTTTATTTTTTATTTGTTTGGTGAAGGAAAAAGGTTGAAGGAGAAATAAATGGATAAAGAATAAAAAAATTAATTTTTTAATTATAGAAAAAAAAATGATTTATTTATAATAATAAAGATGTGTTTGGTTTTATTTTTATTAAAAATTTCATTAAACGTAAAAAATAAATAAGAATTTATTCTCAATTTTAATATAAAATTCAAATCAAATAAAAGTAATATTTGTTCGTATCATTTGGATAAACTTTTATAATATTTTATAAATTATTAAAAATATTTAATAATTTTTTAAAAAATAAACATTAGTGTTGGCATTTTTATAATTGTTATTATATTTGTAATTTCAACTTGTTGTTCTAGAAGACTTAAAACTACAATATAAAATATTACATTTAAGTATAATAAATGGTTTTATTTTGTTCTTAGTTTTTAAATTAAATATTGAATCAAACCAATCATTTAAGAGAGAGAAAAATAGATAAAAAAATCTGTTTTCATTGATTTTCATAATTTTAGATCAGTTTTTTATTTTTATTTTTTGGATATTTAATTTTAAATTTACCTATGTGTCAACAATGACAACTACTAATTTGACCAGTATATCCCTGTATTTATTACACAATAAAAACATTTTGAATTAAGTCTTTTTCTATAATTTGACTGCTTGCTTAAAAACTAGTTCTTGATCATTTTTGTAGGCGAAATTGGTATCAGATGCATTCCATCTTATTTAGTTTTGACTCTAATAATTAAATAAAAACTTGAAAGTTAATGATTTATTATTTACTACAAGTAAATAAGAAAAAAATATTAAAATATAACATGAAATTAATATAAATTTTTACTTATAAACAAATTATATTAATAAAATAATAAATAAAAGTACTTACTTATGTTCAACACAAACAATTATTTACAATAATAAATATTACAAAAATAAAATTAATAAAAATTAATGTTAAAAACAAAACGTTACAAACCTATACCGGTTGACCTAGTTAAATTTATAACTCATTTATATTTTTTTTAATATAATTCGTTACGTGTTGACCTGCGTAACCTATCGTATATTGTCATCTTTATTTGGAATCTTATTTATGTAAGTAAATCCTTAAATAATGAACATTTTTAAGTATAATTTTCTAGTGAAATACTTACTAGTAATGAACCTTTACTACCAATTGCAAACCTTTAAAATCTAAAATCAAAATTACAACTTTGAACTTCATTAATTAATAGTTAGATACATAATGTATAAAAGCTATTATGGAAATTATTCTAAGTTAGGCTTTTTTTTTTCAATAAATATCCTTTGAAAGAACTATTTTGGAAACAAAACTGAGAAAACTAATTATTTTAGAAACAAAATTGAGAAAACTAATTTAACTTAGTGGACTTTAGCAACAAATTAAATCACTCACATGTATTTCATTTTTTTTTGTCTTTTTTTATCAAAGCTTTCATGCAACTTGAGATTTCAGTTAGACTAACATCTCAAACATCACATCAAGAAAATATTATTAAAAAAAATATAAGAAAATATGAAAGAATTAGACGAAAATCCATATATTAAATTTATAAAAAAAATTACATGCTTTAATTTATTTTTTGTGGATTCCACTCTATTACATAATTTTTTAGACCTTTATACAACTTTTATTCTAATTTAAGAGTCTTATAATTCACACTTTAACTAATGGTTTATTTATTTGTTGATAGAAATATATATTTCCAAAAAAAATATTTTTTAATTATTATGATCTAAGATCTTATTTATTACTTAGGGTCTTAAATTTTATATTATCTCATCATACTTTAATCATGAGATCTTAAAACATTCTAGACTTAAAATTATGATCTCAATACAAATGTTCAGTTTTTTTCTTCCTTCTCAAATATTTATTATAAATCATAATAAATATTTAATGATTAAAAAATTTAACATTTTATGGTATAAATTATGTTCAAAATTACAAAATTAAAACATGGTTTTTTATTAAGTTACTTTTTTTTATATCTTTTCACTGAATAATATAATTTTTTTTCATAAAATAGACATGGGAATTAAAAAATTACAATTCATCTTTTTTCTATTATAAAATACTTAAATAAAAGAATTTCAATTTTAAATCTATTTTTTCTAATTCATTTCACTCTATTATAATATTATCTTCCCATGTACTTCATTCTATTTTGTTCCATCAAACTAAACATGTTCATAAAAAGTATTAACTTCATGTTTTGCAATTTCACTTGAACTGACTCGAGGGGACATAATAATTATTCTTCAATCAACTGTTTGATTGCTTTATCTTTTTGTAGCAGTGATTATCATTCGCACTCGCTCATTGATTTCAAAAATTCAACCCAACGAGTTTCAAACGCATGCCATGCTTATCATTATTCACTTCTTCAGGTGTGTAAAAATTCATGAATTCATGTAGCTAGCTTGAGTATGGCTTCCACCATGCTAGCTACACTTTTTTTTGTTCTGGATGAACAAAAAAGTATACTGATATCGAACAAGTTAAGTCACTCGATCTCGATGACCGACGGATCATATTAATATATATTAAAGACGCTTTAACTCTTTACAGGGGTGTAAGGTAAGTTGTTATGAGCTTTCCAATAAGCACTCTTCATTCAGAGTACTTACTTAAACGTCGATATCTTTTCAAGTCAACTTCGACCGAACACCAACAATTAAAGGAGAAAACTTGAAGAGAGAAACGAAAAGAAAACCGGTACATCAACAATTGTACAACCAGTTCCAGGTATTATCTAGACTCCTCTTTATCCGGTACAAAAAGTTATCAATATTTTAGTATATGTAGAGTTTGATAACATCATTCTTCTCTACAAAGTTGTTGAAATTCAATTTCAAGTGCACTTACTCCAACACCTCTGTGTTTTTGCTTGTTGTTGTGTATGTAAACAGCTTGATGCTTATGTACATTCACATAGCAAATATAGTTAAACAAATTCATAACTAACAAAAGATTACAACAACATGTATCTGTGAGTTCAAAAGCATAGTTTCACAGTACAGGATTAACTCCTAAATAACAAACACACGACTACAAAGTATCACATGTTCATGTTCTAGACGATGATGATGCCCTTATGATATATAAGTAGGTGAATACATGTTATAGGGAGCACTGATCATGAAGTTAAATCAGTAATTTGATCCTGGAGAATCCCATGTTTCAGGTATGATCTTGTGAAGTGAACAACACTCATCACGGTTGGATCCATTGGAACAGCATTTGGAAGCAAAACGTTCCTGATATTGTTCATGCTGATCCATGACCTCCTCTATCTTCTGCAGAATATCCACAGTGGTTGGCCTATTTTCTTGGAAACGTGACACACACGAGAGGGCTATGTTCAGAAGAGGAAACGCCCATTGATGCTCATTCTCCCTAACTTCCTTGTCAAACACTTCTCCTGTCCATTCCTCCCTCACCATGGACCTCACCCATCTAGCAAGGTCTATTCTGCTAACTTCTATGCTTTTTCCAGTTAGCAGAACAAGGAGAATCACTCCAAAGCTGTACACATCACCCTTTTCTGTGAGGCTCTTTTCAGGAGCTGTGTATCCCTGAGAGGAAAAGAGAAAACCTCTATTTGGATCCATGAATTTTGATAAACCATGCTCACTTATCAGTGGCTCATTGTTCTCATCTAGAAGGATGTTTGATGGCTTCAGATTTCCATGAGGAATCACCTCCTCCTTGTCATCTAACTTCCTATATAGGAAGGCTAAGCCCCTTGCAATTCCACATGCTATATTCAGTCGCAGTTTCCATGGGAAATCTTTTCTACCTGCTAAATAATCTGCTACAAAACCAAAATCAGTTACTCCTAGTGTATTTGTACTATCAATAACATGACTTTTACTGTACAATATAACTCTTGATGGATAAGAGTGTAAAAACTCATTACATTATAGGTATATTCTACATAATTCTTACTTAAATTGACTTCATTAATTATTATCTGGAGGGCAATGCTTAAGAAAGTAAGAAATAAAATGTTATTCACTTCTGATATTTCAAAGAGCAATGATTAGCAAAATTTGTGCTTAAGTGCTGAATAACTTTTATACCATGATATAATAATTAATGTTCTCCTTTTTAGCATCAGGGTTCCTTGTACTATTGTAGTAAAGTGAGGTTTCAACAAGTGTTGTGCAAAATGATCAAGGCAGAAACATATTTATGCATGCAATACATATTTAGGAACACAGAGAAAGTGATGGATAGAGTATTGGAACTGATGAAAATTTTTAATCTAAACATACCGTTTAGCAGATTAAGTAGGCTTCCATTGTTCTGATATTTGTAAATGATGAATTTTTCTTCACTGGTGGAACGATAACCTACAAGGGGGAGAATATTTTGATGCTTCAAGTTACTAATCTTTCTCAATGTTTCACCAAATTCTTCCAAGGAAACCTGCAAATTCTTCAATCTTTTGACTGCATAGTGGTCATTGTTCTCCAGTTTCACCTTGTAAAGGCTGCTGCAAAAGCCTTCACTCCTCAAGTCAGCAGTGGCTCGAAGCAGATCCTCCAGTGTGAACCTTTCACGATCTTCAACAAAGAAAACAAGCTCAGAATCTCCTTCCTTTAGGTTCACCTCTTGAACTTCTTTAGGTGGAGCCTTCAACACATCATGATTCTCTTTAACTACCTTTCTCCCTTCATTCAACTTTGATGACTTGTTCACCATAAAATAAAAGGATGACACAAGAACCACAGTGCCCAAAAGTAACACCACCAAAGTTCCAGTCTTCCAATTCCTTGAACCATTGGCATTATCAGAAACAGTGTCTGATAAATTATCTGGTGTCAGTGGCTGCATTGTGTTTGTGTCACTTTCTTTTAGCCCCTCTGTGGTACTATTGTTTTCCAACTTATCACTTGGTGTCACATAATAACTAGATAGTCTCTTATATTGTTGTTTACTAGGAATCATACCAGAAAACATGTTATTGGAGATGTCTAAGTTCCTTAGATGTTTCAGTTTTGTTAAGGCCATTGGCAACCTCCCACTCAATTGGTTGTTGGTTAAGTTTAAATGTGTCAACCTTGTACAATGCAAAATTGAAGGTGGAATGGTTCCTCTAATGTTGTTGTTGGCCAAGCTCAACACTCTTAACTTTTGGAGCATGCATAGGGAATCTGCATCAATTGTGCCACTAAGGTTCAAGTTCTCAAGCCTTATGTGCACAATATTGGTAGCATTTGAGTCACATCTTACACCATTCAACTTGGCCAAGCACAAATGTGATGGCGATCCAACTAAGGTAGTGTTATTAAGCACGTTTTGGGGATCAAGTGCCCTTAGGAAATTGAAGAAAGACTCAGATTCTGATAACTCACCTCTTGTACATTCTATGATAAAGAAAAGGGTAGCAAAGAAAAATAGCATGAACATAGAAAAACCTCTTGTGTTCTGCATTTTTTGTGGTCGTCCCTGTTGCTTCTTCCTCTGTTGTCAAAATGAATCGTGCTAGTGCTGCATGCTTCTCTATTTGTACATTGGATAAAGACATGTCTCTTCATAGGAACTTCCGTTTGGTACTTGTATTACTTGTTTTTATCATCGATGTTTTGTTAATAACTATGTTCATAACTACATGCAAGCTAAAAAGTTAAAATTGATACAAAACTCCAAGACATCATATCAGTATAAATCTTCTCATGAAGCATTTATCCTTAGAATTTCTTAGGAAGTGATTTTACAGACACTTCTAAACTTTACAGTGTGTTTAGTTTGAGATTTTAACTAAAACAATTTGATTTTTGCATTAAAACTACTATATATTGAAACAGTTTTTATATGAATTTTGGCAATTATATAAATGGATCTCATAAAGAGAAACACTATTTATACAAAATTTTACCACTAATAAAGATGTGATATAAATATTCATCTCTTCACTAAATTTGACATATCTCTTCTTTTATATATATGTATGGTTCTTGGATTTACCCTTTAAAAATAGAATGTAAGAATTCAAATAATCCAAAAACATCATTAATTAGGTAAAAAATACATGAGTCATTTTAATGAAAAGAAATATGTCCAAACATATTAAAGACACACATAATGATCAATATATATAAGAAAGAAAGAATAACTTTTATTTATTTATGTAATATCTAGGTGTGCCGGCTAAGATTTTTAAAGGCAAAACACAAAACTAAAAAATAAAATTAAAAAGTTTGAAGACATGATTATGTCTTCATCATACATAGATTTTTTTGGCTATATTTATTATTTATTTTTTGCTTTATTTTCTCAATTCTTATGATGATGTCCTATGGGTGAAAGGAATGAATGAGAGACAGAAAGGGAAAGAAAAGAAAGCCTTGTTTGGGAGAAACAAGACAAGAAGACAGAAAATAAAAGGAAATGAATAGAAAATAGTAAGTTAGAGATAAGATGAGTTGATGTTAAAAGACTTAAGAGGTAGATTACACCAAACCACTTCTTTGAATTTTAAATATTTAATATGAGAGAATTTTTTGGAGTAAAATTTGAAATTTTCATAATCAATTTTGTTACATATTTTTAAAATTTTAATTTCTTTTAAAAAAATACACAACCCATATATTTTGCTATAAAGTATTTTAAATTTATTATAAAAAAAAAACTATATCTTCTTAAAAAAAGTTCATTCAAATGCAATGTAACTGTTAAATAATCTTTTTTTTTTACATGTATTAGCCAAAATGTTTTTTACATTGAAAATAAATTGGTTTTTTCTTAACAATTTGGCAAATAGCTGTCTTACACATGGTTAGATTAACTAGCAACTGGCATGCCATGAATATGCTGCACATGAACAGCCAATCATTCAGTATAAACATTCTTTGACTTTCCACTCTGCAAAAACATTGTTCAAGTAAGGTTATTTGAATTATAAAAAAAAACTGTAAGCAAAGAAAAAGGCCTGAAAAATAACATTATAGAATCAGATACCTTTTAAAAAGATAATTATGGATTATTTGATACCTGCCACAGTTTTAGTTTTGTAAAACAGCAGTATGTTTAAATAAATAAAAAATCTAAACACTGAACACAGGAAAAACCCTCCACCAAAGATCTATGATTGCAGCTGGTTCTATGCAAATGAATCTTCAAAAGACAACATATTTGGTTTCAAAATGGAGGAGAAATGCAGAATTTGCATGTTGGTATGCTATTTTTCAGCTACATGCACAATTTGCATGAGAGGTTCAAATTATGTAAAGGTCTACAAATATTTTCCATTCAAATTAGCTTCCTTCAAAGGATGCAAACACACTCTTTCTCTCCAAATTCATCACTTTCTTTGTGTCAGAAGAGGTCATTTGCTGATGTAAACAAGAAGAGTATCATTCTGATATCACTTGTTCATAATATGAGAAGACAAATACTAAGAAAATCTTCATCAATAGTGTTAAGTTCATAATTTTTTCTGGTATGATCTTCAACTTGTCTGTTTCTATTGAATATAAGGCTTTACATGTGTAACAATTGTGCCAAGTGTTCTCTGTCAAAATCTGGATTTGCTTTAAGGAAAAAAAAGATGTGGTACACCTAAGGGGTCACTACAATAATTCCCCAACAAAAAATAGTGGGGTTGCACGATACATGTTTTCTCTCTAAACCCTTTTATTCACACCCACTCCTCTTCATCATTAAGCTTACCTTTACTCCTATTTTTTAATATCAACAACTCATTTTGCTTGTTGTAGTTATTCTATGTAGCCTGGCCTCCAACTACAATTCTTGCTGCCCAAATTGCGTTCAAACCCTTGACTTCACTTTTTTCTTTGCCCTCAAAACAATTCAAACAACCCTTTTCCACCCTCCCATTTTGATTGCTTCAAGATCTCATTTCTCTCTTCAAAGTGACAGTGAAAGGAAGGGTTCATTGTTCATATCACAGATACTGAAGTGCTTCTATCTTGATTACTTCAAACCTCAGGCTTGTAAATTTAGAGTTTACTTAAATGAACTTATATAAAATGATTAAGTAAAACTTTTTTGAACAGTACACAAACTGATAAAATAAGAAGCACAAACTGTTCATTTTTGTTTTCATGGATGAAGACTTGAATATATATTATATAGTAAGAGTAGTTTTTAAATTGTTATTTTATGTTTGGAAGAAATCCTCAACACATGTTCCTTTGTTTAAAATGGGATGACGCACCTTTTCAAAATACAATCTTCTTTCTAAACCTTTTCATAAATTTGTCAGCACTGATTTTATTATATTTTTCAAGATTTTGTAGTTATGTTTCATCACGCATCTATTGAATGACTGCTGATTACATCTTTTTTAGCATTTATTGTCAAATCAAATCAAATCATCATTCGGTATATGCTGCACAACTGTAAATTTTCCTATGTACAAAATGACACCATCACCAATCAAACCTTCCCCTGCTACACCCAAATCCAACCCTTGTCCAATTTCACAGCTTGTCAAATGGAAAAAAAGAGAAAAAAAAAAGTTTCTAGCCTGCCCTAAATAGGTAGGTGAATGAAATTAAGGAACCATTACATCAAATCAACATCTTATACCAATGTAAGGACTGAGTACAGTTTTACTGGTAAGAAGAAGCACAAGTTTAGTCGTCATCATCAACAATCTCATCAAAGAAGGAGTCTTTGAGAAGGTCAGCTGCAGAAGGTCTAGCTCTTGGCTGAGCAAGGCACTTCTCAATGAAGGCCTTCACCTCTGGATCTTTCACCTTGTTCAGGGCTGCAGGTCTAACTCCAGAACATACCTTCTTGTAGATCTTTGCAACATTGTCACATTCACTGTAAGGAATCTCCACTGTCACCATTTCCAGCACACACATGCCAAATGAGTAAATGTCCACCAACTCTGTGTAGTCTTCATCATATAGCTCCGGAGCCATGAATTCTGGTGTGCCAAGAATCGTGTGGGCACAATGGTTCTTGCCCACAATTGCAGCCAAACCCAAGTCACCAATCTTAACCTGATAACAACGGAAAAAAGTTTACTAAAAACACGTTTTGTCATAACATAACAGTATAATTAAGATTGTCTTTGGTTTTAATAGGTGGCTAAAGGCTTGTTTTCTTGGTCATTGAAAACTATTTTCTATTTTGAAAAAAAAGATTAATAAGAACAGTTTCTAAAGATAATTTAAGATCAAAAATATCTCTAGACTATCGTGGTGTTCATTCTTATGCCATCCTAACGAAGTTATTGAACAACTTGATATAAAGATCAAAAGCTTAGAAACACAAATGTTAGGTGGAAACCAGTATACACAGTGATAATGTATCACTTATTTCACCTCTCATTTTTCTTCATAAAATCAATTTTTTTAGCAAAACATTAGAACAAGAAAAAAAATAAACAGTCATCAAATTGTTATTCTATGAACAATGTAATTCGATTGTTTTTTGTCAAGCAAACAGGAGGCATGATAACTTGCTCGAGTTAATTACTTAGATGTCACACAGAACGTTTCGAATCAAGGAAATTTAATAAAAAAACAAAAAGATTAAAACCATTTTCCAAAGTTTTTTTCACCTTGTCAATCTATCAAACACATTACAGAAAGAAAAACAATGATTGAGTAAAAGGGTTCACCTGGCCAGTATTCCCATTGACAAACACATTGCTGCAATTGAGATCTCTGTGAATGATGCAGGGATCATGCAAGTGCAGATAATTCAGCCCTTTCAGAATCTGCTTAGACCACTTCTTGAGGGCCTTCATGGAGACATGCCTGTGCTTCTTCCTATACTCCCTCAAATCACCACTGGTGCAAACCTCAGTGATGAAATTCAAAGTGTTGCGCTGGTCATCCCTCCACACATTGTAAAGTGCAATGATGTTGTTGTTGGCCAAGCTTCTAAGCAACCTCACTTCAGAGTAAAGCCTATCCACCATGGCAGGATCATCACAGAAGTTCCTCAGCTTCACTTGGTTCCAAGCCACCTCTATTCCTTCTTCCTGATCAAATGCACGGTACACTTTCTTCACAGCACCACACCCAAGTAACTCACTGTACCTACCATAGCGACCAGTTGGATCCGTCTCAACAAAGGGCTCAGAATCTTTGTCTGAAGGGTCAGGGGTAACAAACGGCATCTGTCACATACCACACTAATCAGAAACTCAGCAACGCCAAAATCAAATCAGATCAAACCAAATTCAGCATGCCACAAAAAAGAGGAAACGAATAATAACAAAACAAACCCCTTAAAGTTTTCAAATTGAAAATTTATTCAAACAAAAATTATCAAAGAAGAACAGACCTGTGTCACACTGGAGGAATTATTGCATAACAACAGATAAACAAAAACTAAAATTAGTGATAAAACATTTTCTAAAAAAATTAAAAAACCTGCCAGACAAATGTAACAACCTAAAATTAGCCAAAAAAACAATTTTTTTTATCTTGGTCATTAATTTTTAGTGTGACCACATATGTTCATAATTTTGATTCATCTCCACTTAATTGTAGTCAAAACTTTTGAATTTACCCAACAAAGTCAATAAAACCATGTATGTGTGACATGAAACATTACCTGGAATTGTGAACACAGAACATCCAATAATTTATCAGACATCATGAGTAAAACAGAAAACACACACAAAAGGCTTCAACTTCAAATCTGGTGAACTACATGAGTATGCATATAAGAGAAAAATGGTAAATGAATCTAATGCATGAAAGAAGAAGAAGGAGAAGATTATATACCTTGAAGGGAACCGATTGCTGAACCCCAGAAGAAAAAAGCATGAAATTCTGCAGCTTTCGGCAGAAAAAAAGAGAGCTGACTACGCTCCAACCTCAATTTTTCCACAGAAAAACAAATGAAAGGTGTCAGAGACGTGCAAACGTTCTACTATTTATATAGAAATAATTAAGGGCCAAATTAATCATACTATTCAATATTGTTTGTTTTCTTCTATTCTTTTTATCCTTTTTCGAATTCAACTTTTCTACATTTTCTAATGGGGTGGTGTGAGCACTAAATTGGCTGTAATATAAAAGTTTATATCTTTGAAATTGTTCCTTTTTTTTTATATAAAATTTTCATCTTCCATATCACTATACAACTTGACATCTTTGTTATACTGACATAATAAATAATAACAATAATATGTCAAAAAATATTATTACAAATAAAATAAAATAAAAATATAAAAAAAGGAAAACTAAATATGTTAACAAAAAATGATATATATATATATATAAACTATATATATTCATAAAAAATTCTAAAAATAAACTACAATTCTCTATAAATAAATCATAAATATCAATAATCAATTTATCAGCACACATGTTTCCTTAATTAAATATATGAATAAACATAAACCTGATTTTATTTGTCACAATCATTAAGACAATTATTTCATCAATTACGAAATATCTATGATATATTAATAATAATAGGAAAAATTGTTCCCTTGTTTAAATTCCATATACTTTATGAAAATATTAACTTTATTTTCCTTTAAATAGGTTCCCTATTCAAATTTTGTAAACAAAAGCATTTACTGATCTCAATGTGTATTTACTCAATTCTTAATTGCTTAAATTATATGACTTTCAAACATTAATGAATTTAGAAAAAAAAAAAAAAATGAATAAGGTAACAAATTGATTTTTTAAATTTTACAGAGGATAATAGTTTTAATTTTTTTCTATGATTGTATCTCTGTGTTATTCTAATTATTGATTCATGAATGAAGCATACAAAATACAAAAGTATCATTAAATGTTTTAAATATATTCATTAAATAAATATTTATACAAGTGTTAAATAGTTACTGTATTAGAAAAGTAAAAAATGAATACTCGTGTCAATCGTGTGTTTTTTTTTTTGTGTGTTGAAGAAAGTCAAATCCTGCAACCTGGGAATTAACACGACTGCGTTTTGTTTGTCGGTCAACGCGTAAAGCGTGAGTGGTAGCGCGTGAGGAGCCAACAAAGATGAAGGCGCGTGCGGAGAGTTGTGATGATTGCATGTTTTTATTTTCCGGGAAAGAGGGAAGGGGTGGCTTTCGAATCACATTCTCCTCGTGGTCACAAGAATCCAAATAAAGATAAATGAGCAATTAAAGTTAACATTTATGATTTTTTTGAGAAATTAAAGTTAACATTTATGATTTTTTTGAGAAAATAAATGTAACATTTATGATATTCTTGAGCAAATAAAGAATATTTATGACTTTTTTTTATCAAGAAATAAATTTGAGAGGATGAATTTAAAATGATTTTAAAAAAATTATAAAGAAATTAAGATTGTTTGGATTAAGATACACAAAAATTTAAAATGATTTAGAAAAAATATTAAGATTGTTTGGATTAAGATAGATAAAGTAAAAAAAAAAATATAAGAAAGTTTTAAAAAATTGAGAGTGAATTGATGAATATAAGAAAATTTTAAAATATTATTACAAAATTAATATTAAATATTAATAGAAATACATAAAAAATAATTATTTTTTATTTCTATTATTTATTTTATTATAATATAAAAAATATTAATATTAATAAAGAAACTATAATGTTAAATATACATTAATAGAAAATCATTAAATAGAGATCAATTTTAAAGATAAAAAGTAATTAAAATTATTGGTATCTAAATTAGTTTCTATAACTGATAAATAGTATTTATATTAGTATTTAATTAGTTAGAAGGTTTTAGCTAAGTTATTCAAATTTTAGAGTTAGTAATTAAAACCTTAATAGCTAATTAAATATTAATTTAGTAATAGAAATTAATTTAGGTATTTCTAAGATAATATTTAATTTATTCAATATATCAACTAACTACTTTTTGTTTTTAAAATTGATTTATATTTAATGATTTTCTTATAATGATATATATATATATATATATATATTAAAATATCATTTTTATATATAATTTATTAATTTTTATAAAAAAATAACATAATTAAACTTTCTTCACAAATTTTACCTTCTCTACAAATTTTAGTTTTAGGTGAAGAAAACATATTTTTCATGTTTTTAATATTTTTTCTCGTTTTTCAAACTTTCATTACAATCTTTCTATTGAACTTTTTCGCGCCTTGACGCGCTTTAATACAAAAAGATAGTTAAAATGATATATTTTTTTTCTTATTTTCTCAAATGTTTTCTCATTCTCTACTCTTTTTCTTTTCATTTACTTTTCAATTATACATCCTACACTAGAAAAAAAATAAAGTATAAAATAATTTTATCTCATTAAAATTAAATTTAAAATAACTACATTATTATTCTAAAATATTTATTACCTTTTTTAATTTTGATATGTAATATTGGAGATATATGGTACTCTATCAATTAGTATAATCTTTAAAGTGTAATGTACATTTTTATTGTTATTGTTTGGAATATAAGTAGTAATTATCATATGGGAAAAGTTATTTTTTATTTTGAAATTTCTTAATATGGAGACTATTCTACTAAATTAAATTAATGTTATATATTGATTTATTAATATTTTTAATTATTGTTCTTATTTGACTTTTACCAAAATGAATTTAATTACTTTTCAACACTTTTCGTCTTTCCTTTCTTTGATGTGTCTTTCGTGATTTCTTTCTTTCACAACTTCTCGTTTATGTCGGACAGGTGGTGTACCTATAAGGTGTTCTGATAATAAAGTCAGAATTGTTTTAATTAAGTTGTTATCTTTCTAAAAAAAACACTCTACTTACCTTTTAATCAAGTCATATATTTATATATTTATACTGTAAATTATTGGGTCTTTAACATTAGATTTTTACTATAGACTACAAAATTTTGATTTGACGACTTTTTGACTTTGACCATTGTTCTTCATTTTACCATTTTAATTTAAACTTGAATTTTAATATTCTTTAAATTATCAATAAATAAAACTAATAATATATTATAATAATTTTTGTTTATCATAAACTAAAATAATATGAAAAAATTGTATTATCTTAAAATTTAAAGATATCGATTTCTTATTTAAACCAATACCTTGTTTATTATTATAAACTAATGAATCCCATGTGATGTTGTAGTATGATATAATATAACTATAAAATAAACAATTTCCTTATAAATAATGTTTTATATAAGTCAAACCATATATTATTTGAAGATGCTTTCTTTAATTGCTTTCATTAGTCAAACATGCATCATATAATTTTTTTTCGATAATTCATTGAAAAAGTAAAACACTTTTAGTAATCTTATTTAACTAATTAATAAAATCTAATGCTAGCAGAAATAAAAAATATGAATCTACCAAAAACAAATAAAATATTAAACTCAAGTAATATTAGAATACAAAAATACTAAGTTTATATATTAGTTATTTATACTATTAATAAAAAAGTTAATCAAATTTCTCAATGCAAAAAAAAAGTAAATAATCTGATTCAAAGTGGAAAGTGATATAAAAACGAATATTTCTTTTAAAAATATAAAAGGACTTTATTTAACTTTTTCGTAATAGTACGAACAAACAAATGAAATGAAATATATAAATATTAAACTTTTTTCTAAAAAAATTATGCGAATAAGATATACTTTTAATTAAATATTTGTATGCTTATTAAAAATAGTGATCAAATTTATTTAATAATTTTGATTTCGTATAATAAAGTTGTGATTTTTTAAATGATTCTCAGTTATGTTTATTACAAATATGTTTAAATTTAACAATAATAAGAGTGTTTTAAAATAGTAAGCGTAAATCATGTTTAAGAAATTAAAATTAACCAATAATAAATTCACTAAACATTATTTTTTTATTATATTTGATTCGTAGTGAAGTTAAACCTACAAATATTGTAGTTTGACTTTATCCATGGCGTGTGGTGGAATCAATATCCAATATCATGTGAAATAATTATTTTCCTTTATTAACATTTATGCTTATCATTCTGAAAAATTCTTCAAAATAAATTAATCATTAATTAATTTCTGACTTTACAACATCCTTTGATGACCAAAGTTTATAGAATTCATATCAAAATTTTCTTTTTATTTCATTGTTTTGTTCTTGCCCCACCAAATGTACAAGTTACAATATATAAAAGAGTTTATTAAAAATGAATAAAAAATATATTAAATTACAATTCTATTTGTTTTTTAAGTTTAGTCACTAGATTTTTAAGAGTTTTTAATTTGGTCCAATATTCAATTTTGTACATATCTAAGTTATTTTGTGTTGCTCCAACATGTTTTTTAAAGTGTCATGATTTTCATTACAACAATTTTAAATAGTAAATAATTTAATGTTAAGAAGAAAAAGAATAAAATGTTAAGTTTTAATTAGTATAAAAGTACTTTTCAAAAAGGAATGTACAAATTATTCACATACGAATTTTAGGAATTTCAAGTGGAATGGAGGTGGCCCACGAATAAAAAAATAATAGATTGGATTTGAATAAAGGGTTTTTGCATTTTGCAACCCCATTAATTTAAATTTGCACCCCTATGAATGAATGGAATGACAAAGTTATCCTGATAAAAATACATTCCAAATTGTACATTTTATAATGTATTTATAAATCTGGGGTATACATTTTGGAACGTGTAATGTGAAATGTAATATTACATTTTGACTTTATAATGTATTATTTCATTTAGCACATTTTAGAGAGTATTTTTTTTTTTAAAAAAAAACCTTGTGATTAAAGAAATTGAATATGCATTCATATATTAAAATTTGTGAGTGTACATTCCCAACAACTTCGTTCTCGCACCCAACAACGGAAGGCTTGACTTGAAGGATCCCTTGAACGAAGATAAACCTAGGAGCGCGAAGGTCGTCCATTGTTGCACTGAGTGAAACATCATTTGTGAGAGAGTTCGACAACGAAAATGAACGAAGGCACCGAAGAAGACAATATCAGTTTTAACATGCGTGTGCGTTGGAGATAGTTTTAGGCGAAAGTCATTTTTTACTTCCAGATATGCTTGTGCGGAAGGTATTTATATGTTGTCGATGACTGCATCCGAAAGGGTTTGCTTATGAATGAGTTCCGGATATTAATATTCATATTTACTGCGGATGAAGGGATCCAGAAGCGTTTTTTGCACTGGTTTTTTATGACCATTGATGTTCCTACTATCTCTGCCCTTACAATTTGTGTTATAAGATTAGGGCACTTAGCAATATGGTATTTTTTATTTGTTCTTTTATACTATCTTTGTTCCATTCTAATTTTGATTGGATGTTATTTTTATGAATAGTAAAATGGTGAGTATTAGAGGTGAAAGACGTTCTAATTCGGACCGTGTGCGACCAACTGCATGGGTTAGAAGAAAATGGGGTGATCCTAGTACTTCAGTTCCAAATGAAGACTTTGAAGATTATATTGAACAAAAAGAAGTTGAAATTGATGACGATGGCTATCTAGGAGGGCCAGCATACAGATGAACGACCATTGTCTCTGCCAAATCATGATTGTGAGAATCACAAATTAATTCAACCATTCATCCTTGACCACCTTTCATTGGTTTACCTCGCATTCTAAATGACACTCACACTTCCTACTTCTCGTTCGATTAAATCTACGTCTTTTTTATACCGTCTGTATTTACCTCCTCTCTCACAACCTAATAATACGTAGGTCATCATTCCTCGTTGCCCTGTCCATATATCCGACCCCAATATAACAATAACAAACTCATAACTATAATCAACACTTCTCGCCCACTCTAACAACTCATCTCGATCACGAAATACCTATAACAACATATGCCAAATTTTAAAATCATTCATAAATATAACATTCACAAGCCTAATATTTACCATACCTCATTTGTAATGCCTCACTACACTCGTGTGCCCCATGTTCATTGTTTAACGTGTTATAAGTTATCGACTACTTTAGATCAACATCATTTAATCTATCCCACACGTCAATCTCCCTTAAAATTCCCATGCACGAGTCCGTTGTATGCATTGACAATGCCGAAAAAAAAAAACATCACTTAACTTTTGGATAAATAAATCCATAACGCAAAAAACATAATTCCGCATTCCCAAATCCGGAACACATACATTATCATTATGGATATGTACATCTGAAATGCAGAACCCTATTCTGGATAATGATATCTGCAAGCTACTTTTACACCACGGATATGGGCGTCCGAAGCTTCAACTGCAAATGTTAAATACTTACGATTTTTTTACATTCGAAGTGACTAATAATGGATTTTGGATGCCAACATCCGTAAGGTAATAACCAGGCTTCTGGATAACGATATCTGAGACCACCTCAACTCGAACGAAATGCGAAAATCAGTTTAAGTGAGTTCTTACCTCACAACAATGTCAACCAGACCTTGGCTTGAAAACGTCCCTCCACAACTACACTAAAAGCACCTCCTCTGCAGCTCAAATCACCACCAAAACAAAACCAAGCTTTTGTGCACCTCACCCTACACGTTTTTTCAAAATAAAGAAGACAAGGGTACAATGGGGTTTTAGAAAGTTCGTCGGGTGCCAGTCAAAATTGATTGGGTACAGGAAGCAATTGCTTTTACATTAACGGGGTGCAGAATGCAAAAACCTAAAACAAATCAGCCCACACATTGTGGGAACACAGGCCCAACTTAACAATTACCAGTGATATTCAGATACAACATTTTCAGATTTCACGGTGATTTTGTATTATGCATTCTGGAACCTAATCACAACAATTCATTCAGGAACACAAAGCAAAGCACTGAACCACCTTGTCTAACATCATCATCATCATTGTGGTTTCAATTTTAGGGTTTTGAATTTGGAAAGAACAGAGGAACAGCGACAGCAATGCAGACGTCGACGAAGACCATCTCTGCGGCTCTGCAACTGGTGGACGCCAAGAAAGAGAGTTTGAAGAAAGCCTACGACGATCTCCAAACCCATTCCTCTCTTCTCTCTTCCTCCTTCTTCCCTCCCTCATGGTCCCACATCGATGCCCACTTCACCTCCCTCCACAACTCCCTCTCTGAACGCTTTCAGCTTCTTCATTCCCTCGATTCCCAACAGCAACACACTCACTCACCACCCTCTCCCTCCAAAGATTCCATTTTTCCGCCCTCCCGTTCTGACCCATCATCGCGAATTGATGCTGCATTGCCCAAAACCCACGCGGAACGCATGATTGCCCTCTGCAACTGCATGGATGGAAAAGGGTTGCGGGACTACGTTGGGGATCATTTCAAAGACAAGGTTGCGCTCGGGGTTGACCTCCAGAGTGCCTTCAAGCGTGCTTCCGATCCCGCGTCGATGGTTCTCGATGCATTGGACGGTGTCGTGGGTGCGAATGTGGTGAAAGATGACAAGGAATTGCGCAAGAGGAAGAGGACTTGCGGGTTGTTGTTTCAGCAGTTGAGGGCTGCGTCCGTTTCTGTGAGTTCTAAGGTGAGTAAGAGAGCAAAGAGGTTGTGTGTGGAGTGGAAGGGGAGCTTGGCAAGTGAAGGTGGTGGTGATGGTGTTGGGGCCATGACTTTCTTGCAGTTTGTGGCGGCTTATGGGTTGTTCTCTGAATTGACAAAGAATGAGATTGTCAGCTTCTCTGCCATGGCTGCTGCCAATGATGATCTTCCTGAGCTATACAGAAGTGTTGGTTTGACAGACAAAGTTCCAGGTTGGAGCCCTTTCATTTGAATTTGATGTTTTGGTTTAGTATGATGAGGTGTTAGGAGATGCTGTTACGTAGCCGCGTTTGTGTTTTGTTGTTGTAGGCTTGTAGCTTGTTACCTGTTGTTGTGACTCTAGTGTTTAGGGTTAATGGTGTTTTTAGTTTCTGTAATCTTGAAATTTGCAAATGTTAATCCCTTAAACTGTGAATCAGCAAGTATTTGCCCCAGGAGTTTTAACTTTTAGGGGCTAAAGTTGAGTATTTCAAAATTACTAGGTGGAAACTTATCATTTTGAATGTTGGGGATTACTGACGAGGTTGACACAAATAGTTGTTTGGATCTTTTAAACATATGAAAGGATTTCGATGGTTAAATATGCGAATAGTGCAACACCTGTTGGTGTAGGAGCTGGCAATAACTGATAATCTACTTCCTTATGGAATTAGTCCTATGGTTTCTGGTTGTGATGATACCTCTGGGTCTAGTTCTTGATCTAGAATAAGTTGGGAACTAAACCTAAAGATAATCCATTTTCAGCGACTGAAAACACTAGTAACCACTAGTGTTTATGTTATGTGGTCTTGGAGTTGGAATTTTTAAAAAATAGTGTAATGTTGTAAGTTGAAATGGTTATGCTGCCGTTATTTGATTTCTACTTTTTCCCTTTTTGGTGTTTAATTTGTGAGGGAAATTTTGTTTTGGGTGTTTTGCAGGTCTTGTTCACAAACTTGTTGACAGGTGCAGACATATTCTAGCTGTCAAGTATGTTTTTGAGTTCAATCTTGCTGATAAGATTCCACCAATTCCCATTTTGAAAGCTCACGTGAATGAATCTCAGAAACTTGCTAAAAGACTTTCTGAGGAAGGGAAGTCACTTGTAAGTATTCTCCCCATGATTGTTACCCGGGGTATATGATGTCACTGCCTGTATTTATTTGGGTGTTTTTGCAGAATGAAATCACAGCCAGAGAAGTCCATGCACTGAAATCGGCAATTAAGGTTATTGAAAGTCATAATCTTCAAACAGAATATCCACCTGAAAGCCTTCAACAGCGTATAGACCAATTGACGAAGCATAAGGCAAATTTAAAATATAATGCGTCTGCTTTTTCTGCCAAGCCTCCTTCTCATCAGCAGCTACAAAGTGGGATCAAGCGTCCTCGAATTTCTGCCCCAGTTGGTTCTGCAGCTGTTCTGAATAGTGTCGGTGGTGCCAGTTCAACCCCTCACCACTACAAACAACCTCATTTCCAGTCATCAGGTTTGTTGCTGGAGCAACAACCTTTGTTCCATCCACCAGGTTTGTTGTTGGAACAACAACCTCGTTTCCAGTCATCAGGCTTGCTGCCTGAACCACAACCACATTTCCAGTCACAAGGTTTGTTATCGGAACATCGAAATCCGTACATGAACTTGCCAACCATGTCATATGGCATGAAGGCTCCATCCCCAACCATCTTGCCTTATACAGGCACCTCAACTGGGCCTTATGGTCTTGATGGTGTCCCAATGGGTCCCAGTGGCAATCTTGGTCATGGTAGTTCTCTTCCAAATTCATCAGAGCCACTTGTGCTGTCTGGTTATCATGATAGTGTCTCTGCTTATGGTGTGCAACATTATTATCAAACCTCTTATCATCAGTAGATCAAGAAATTGCTTTTTCTTTTGAATGCTGAACTCCTGGGTTGGTAGCTTTGGTATTAGTTTCTCCACGACTTTGCACTTCTGGCCTTTAAATTGTAAAAACATAGCTTGCTTTGTTGATCTCCATGAGTATAGGAAAGGAACTAGATTCTGCACGAAGGGTTGTGAGGGAATGATTGGTTTCACAAATTTGATTACTTGAATAATTTTACTTCTATAAGCTTCCTTTTTGGTTGATCGTGGTCTTCTTTAAACTTCACTTCACTGCTTTCGCACTTCATCGCTGCCTAGACTTATTTCTTTTCCAGGCATTAAGGCCTAAGATAGGGGGTTTCAAAGGGATAACCCGTGCAAATAGAAACTTTCCAAATTTTCTAGGTTTAGTGTTGCTTGTGATTAGTTATTACACGAGTCTGCGTTATAGTTGTTTCAAGAGGGTTTCATTTTTTTCCACGTCCTAGTGCATAATTTCATACTAGTAAATGATAAAAAAAAAATTAAATTCAGTTATGGGTTTATCTTATCAAAATTTATTAATGGAATGATAAGTATTTAGCATTATTCACACCCAGACAACTCTATCTAGATTTTAACTTTTGTTTGGCTGCATCTCACACTGTACAAAGAAATTCAATTTTCTCTTCCATCGGTTTTAAGGATTTTAGTCCAAAAACAGAGGGTAATACATCCGTTCCTGAAGCCTTAAAATAATCCTAGGGGAATGGTATTCATTGTTCTCATCCACGAGACTATGCATCATCCACATGGATTGAAAAATACAACATATTTGTTTTGTTATTTTGTCAATATCCTGTATGAACTGTCTGTTGTGCTCGTGTGAAAAAATTATTTTCAGTACAGTTTCTTATCTATGGTTTCTTTGTCTTTTGGCCAATGAGTTTTCTGTATGAAATAAAATAAATTGTTGGTTTTATTTGGTTCTTTTAAACATGTTTTTTGTGCCAAAATTAGCAAAGAAACTATGTTTTAATATCTTTGATTTGAAAATTCCTCTGTATTTTGAACTGATTCATATCTCTTGATCGTGAAGGGTGCTTATTACGGATTATGGCTGCCACTGTACTATAATAATCATCTGTTTGAATCATATCTCATTGTGCATTTGACATTTGTTTTGTTGACAACTTACATCCAATGAATAATATTTTTATTTTGTCTAATAGAACCAATTCTAGTTCAGTATATTGCATCTTCAGTAGATGTAGATGAATTGATGTTAAATGTCATCATGGTAGTGGTATTTGGCTGAATCATGGTCTGTATGCTTTGGTCTATAGTGGTTGAGGTCTCTATTTTTAGAAAGCAGCCCAAATTACAATATGTTTGGGTTCCCATCGCCTTGGGCTAGTCCAGGTTATGTGACACTGAAAATGTAGGATAGTAAACTTTTGGGCTGTCTGAAGTCTAATATTTTGTATTTTTTTAATCATGAAGAGAAATGCCTTGGGGCATTGCCTCATATTGTCACACTGCCCATGACAATAACATGGCTTAAGTTTGAACGCCACGTCTTCTGATGGTGGGTTATTGTTGTGAGTCCTTTGCATGGCCTGTGGACCTATGCCGAATCTGGATTTTGACAGCCATTTCCTCCTGCAATGCCCCCAGCAAAAAAAAGGAGGAATACAGAGAAATTGCCACATTGAGGCTGGTGAAGTTAAGATTAACTTGTGAAATGAGTTTCGACTATTCTTTTTTAGTGTGTGTGTGTGTGCATGCATATCCTACTAGGTGTAGGGTCACTTGGCAATTTTTTAGCACCATTTGGTTTTATGATTTATGCCTCTGCACAGTAGTTTGATCTTTTAAGTTTCATCTCTGACTAGGGGAAGTTATTAGCTGAATGAATGAATTAGCTTGAATGTTACCTATGAATAGTTAAGTTAACACAAAAAGAAGGGCAAGTGTATGAGAGGGATCTGATACTGTTGTACCTTTGAAGTGATCTATTACCTATGATAAGATGTGTCTGTGAAGATTATTCATCTCACCTTCTGAGAGACCATTGCTTATCTTTTTGTATTGATGGTTTGGTAATGCAACATGTAAGAGACCTCGTTTTCTGTATGTTTACTAACGATGGTTGAGACGTATTCTCAGTGTGTTCCATGGAAATTGGCCGTAGATGACTTGCCATCTCTCTTCTTTTTTGGTACTGAGAATTTCATTCAGAAGAAAATGGACCTTGCATCCCTCACCTATTCATGACTGATGCTTTTCATTTGGCAAAGAACACTGAATAATATTATATATGAACTGTGTTTTACCAGATTTAACATTAGTAGGAAATACACTAGCCAGATTCAATATTTTATCTTAAGCTATTAAGTCATATATTATGGGTATTTTATTTGTTTTCATTTGGCATTTTTTTATATGAACTACCATCCTAAAGCTATCAATAAAGTAAAGCAATTCAATTTACAAGAAGCAATTCAGATAGTGAGTTTATATCTTGTGGCATTTTTAATCATAAGGATTCAAATGAGATCTTTTTTATGCAAAACCTTTCATACACACACTGAGAAATAAGCTTCAAAAAGTTAAAAATTAGTTTTAAAATTCATTGTTAAAAACCTCTTCGATTTTTGCATAAAATTATTGAGATACAAGTTATGTAGTGTAGACACCAACGCGAACACTGATTTTTTTTTTATCAGCCGAACAAACATTGATATGAACACGAATTTATATATTATATAATTATAAATTATATAAATTGATAATAAGGAATAAAGATTGATATGAACACGAATTTATATATTATATAATTATAAATTATATAAATTGATAATAAGGAATAAAGATTTATGTATATAAATATATTTTTTCCGGTTGGTTCAAAGTGATTTGTTTTTTAATTTGATAATCATAATAAAAATTTACATAATAAACTTGATTTTTAAAACAATTTATGAATTTATATTTTTTAAAATCGTGTTAGATTCGCGTTAGAATTATTAGAAATCTAACAAATAATTTTTGAATTAAATACTTCAATAATACGTGTTTTATGAGTGTTGATGTTTTGATACGTGTATCAACACGAACATTCTATGTGATAAAACCACTCTTTCTATATAACATAACACTTTTTTTTGTACGGTTTTAAAATTTCATGCATTAAATAAATTGGAGAAAGTAAATGCATGGTGAATAAGCAATTCATCTTTCAATTTTATTGGGAAATTTTTACCAAATAAGTGTGATGAGAGATGGACAAGACAGGGAATTTTGGATGTGACAAAGACGTGCTTTAGCATTCAATATAGACAAATTTATTTGAGGAAGAATATTACTCAACACAAAGATTGTAAAGATTTAGAAAACCAGTGAGAACTTTGCTTTAACTGCATCTCAAGCCGTTAAATGCTTAGATTTGTTGTTGTTGCTGCTTTCCTTTCTCTTCACCTAATCATAGCCCAAGTACACCCTTCCAATTCCTCTGTCTTCAAACTGCTAAAAGTAAAAAACCACACCAATTTGAGAAAGGAAAACAAACTCTAATGAAATGTTTCAATCTCTTGTGCTTTTCTAGACCATGTTCATTAATAATACCCTATACATTATAGTACTAAACCAAAACTTAAGCCTCAACTCCTTTTTAGCCTCTTTGAACAAAATGGTGTGATATCAGTAAAGAAAGAAGATATTTAATACTGTGAGACCAACATGTTAACTTCCTCTTTCCAAGATCTTTACAGCATATCCATGAAAAATTGACAACATTCTCATTTATTATTGTGACAGAAAAACACCCAAATGGAATTTAATTTAAGTGGTCAGGTCAACAATTGCCACATTTAGACCCCCTAAACAATGTAGTCAGTGAGTGTCCAAAACCTCTAGCACCACTCCATTCTGTGAACTGATTGGTGTTAAATCCATTTCTGTTTCTCATTTTTTGTCACTTCACTCAGTGCACAACACATGAAACACTTTCCCTGTGGGAATTGCCGACACTGCATTCCTTGAACTGAATCATGTGATCAGAGTTCAAGTAACATAGACAAAAACTACACACACTGAGGTCATTGCTTGAGACTGACTCTCCCATTCATGAGGTTAAATTATCTGAATCTAACCCTTTTGGTGAAATGATTCTGGTTTGGCTTTGGCTTTCAAAAGGGTTTCACAGTTTTGTACCAATCACTCACTAATACTCATTGTCTGAGGTGAAGAGTAACATAGAGTTGGTTGGTACTTGGCACACCACTTTTCACTTTCAACTCTTACCTAGCTTAATAACTAGCCATGAACACAACAACATCATAAATTAAATTAAGCAAACAATAATTCTCTTAACGAATGGTAAAATAATCATTTTGTTACAAAATCTTTGTCCAATTGTGTATCATTCATTGACATAATCATCTACCTATCAGCTTTAAAAAGTCCAAAAGCTATAAATCCACACAACCCATTCTTTTTTCTCTCTCCATCCCTTTAATGTATTCTTTTCAAGCAGTGAATAAATAAAAATTTACTGTAAATTTTACTTTTCATTTAAATTTGTTAAACTCTGAATTAATTTACTATTTCAAACTTTTACACCATCAATACGTACCTGTTAAACCCAAACAATTTAATACCAATAATTTTGTATTAAGTTGATTCCATTTACCTCACAATTCCAATTAAATTATAAGTACATTGAACATTTTTTGAATTTAATTCATTTCACTCTCTCCAATCTTAATCAAACCAATTTTAATTGATTCACTTTTTAAATGTATGTTTTTTTAAACTAGATTGAATTTTAATTTTTAGATTAGGTATTAGTACTTTATTTTTTTCCTCTTTTTAAAATTATTTTTCTTATGAATTTAATTTGATGTTACCATGTTTTAAAAAAAAAATATTTATGTTTATTATATTTTTGAATAAAATTAATAATACATTTAAAGTAATATCTGTAAAAATCTAAATATTTAATAAAAGTAATTAAATACCAAATAATATTTTGTTATCTTACATTAGACTAACATTAAAATTATATAAAACAAATAAGAAGTAAAACTCAAAACTTAAAAAGTATAATAATTTATTTTTATCATAATAACCAATTTAATTTTAGTATAAATTATTTAATTTACACTAAGAATTTTTTGTTTCAAAACTCAAAAGTAAACCAATCCAATTAAATATGTTAAATTTACTGTAATCCCAAATGAATCTAATCCAGAAACTCTTACAATTCAACCTCAATTATTACTTCCATGATGATTGTTTTTTTGTTTTTTTTTTTTATGATGGTGTGAGTTTTGTTATAGAGTAGTTATAAAAAAAAAAAAAAAGGGGAAATTACTGTTTTAATACTCAAACACAACAACCCACACCA
>Ga0123342_1000315_pt1 | contig 72499 bp, 32 predicted proteins | sample Turbeawhitnodule_FD_89960 | JGI IMG/M metagenome (GOLD analysis project Ga0123342, IMG submission 89960) | Root nodule microbial communities of legume samples collected from Mexico - Turtle bean Mexico white nodule | ecosystem: Host-associated > Plants > Roots > Nodule | place: Mexico: Nepantla... | reverse complement strand
TTTTTAGTTTTGAATTATATTTATTATTCTGGATTTCAAATCCAAAATAAAGGTAATTTTGGAAATTTCAAAAGATGATAGAGTGGAGGTTAAAAGTAATATGGTGCAGGAAGAAATTGCCTAATAGGATACAGCTCAGCAAAGCCCAGTTTGGTTTGGCCCATACCTGTTGGACTCCTAATTGGACATGGGGCGTTTTCTTTATGCACCTACACAGTTTCTTCTTGCACCTCCTTGATTCTTTTAATTCAAAATTTGGATTCGAAAAAAGACAGAATTTAAAATTTTAGGTTATATAGAGAAAAATAAAATATACCTTTTGGAAAAACTGCTCAATTTGTTTTTTTATTTTTAAATTGTATAATATAATTTCTTAACTCTAAAGTTTAGAAAATAAAATTGGATTTCAAAATTTAAAGTTTGAAATGGGGCGTTTTCTTCTTGCACCTACACAGTTTCTTCTTGCACCTCCATGATTCTTTTAATTCAAAATTTGGATTCGAAAAAAGACAATTTAAAATTTTAGGTTATATAGAGAAAAAAAAACCGAAAATTTACCTTTTGGAAAAAAATGTTCAATTTGTTTTTTTATTTTTAAATTGTATAATATAATTTCTTAACTCTAAAATTTAGAAAATAAAATTGGATTTCAAAATTTAAAGTTTGAAAGATATTTTCTAAACTGTCCTCGTGTTATATAGTTAGAAGATTTGTGTAGTCTAACATTAGATGGTATATGTGTTCTAGCATTAGATCCGTTTATGATCTAGTGGTTAGATGTTATATATATATATATATATATATATATATATATATAAATATGATAGGAGGTTTTTGTAATTAGAGATGACAAAATCCATCGAAATTCACCATTATTGAAGGATTAACTTTTAAAATCCGTTAGTCTGTTATTTTTTATTTTTACACTTTTAAAATGAAATATCGTGTCTTTGAAATAAAAATTAATTATATATCAATATTTTATATAAAATTATATTTACATTAATTTCTTTATATATTATTTGATTCATTAAAATATTGTTAATATTTATTTTATTTGGTTAAGTATTAAATATTTTTTTATTAGAATATTAAAATTTAATTTAGTTTTATTATTCTTTCTGGTATTTTTAATATCCAATAAATGATATTAATTATTATAACAAAATAAATAGATATAAAATAAATAAATAAATGAAAAATGACGGATTATTATTTTCTGTTAACACAACCTTGATGGTGAAAACGGAACGCGGTGAAATACATTTGTTATAATAGTCTATTTTTTTCATATTCATTGTTCATCTTCTTATTGGTTTATTGGTTTTGGGAGTGCTCTCCAAACAAATAAAAAAAAAAAAATACATGATGCGACTTAGAAAAGATAAAAATCTGAGAAAATAAAAAAAACAAAAGGTGTAACAGTTATCTCCAACACAAAAAACAAAGGTGTAACAGTTATCTCCAACACAAAAAAGAGACAAAAGGTGTAACAGTTATCTCCAACAGAAAAAACGAACCACATAAGAGAGAGGATGCAGCCTTAAGGAGGAGGGTGCTGCAGCTGATAAAGCATGAAGATGATGGGGGTGCAGCAAAAGAACTTGGAGGTGCAGGAAGAAATGCTCTGGATATGCTTTCAGCTGTATTTACAATGTTTTTCGTTTGGGCTAGTTAGATTTGTTCTCAAATGTTTGCTTCTCACACCTCCTCTTTCTTTCTTTTTCCTTTCTTTCTCATCCACTAAACTAAACCATTCCAATTTCTTTGGTTCTTTCTCTCTTCCAATAACAAGCCACTCACATGCAACTCAAGAACACAAAATTAATGTACTATCATTTATTGATATAATTCTCCAATAAAAACTGAGATCTCATGATGTATACAAGAAGATACTCCAAACTTAATTAAAAAATAACCTTTAACAATATTTATAATACTGAATATAAATTGCCTTTAAAAATACTTTATTATAAACCCATATGTAATAAAATCACCACCATTTATTCTATAGTTGAAAAAATAGAGTGGAAAAAATATTTTTATCTATCATTAATATTTTTATTTTTCATAACTTAATAATATTAATATTATTTTTAATTATTCATTTACAGTCTATAATAATATATAATGAATATTTCTCTATCTTTATATTTTATTAAATTATCTTTAATTACATTTAAATCTTCAACATATAAATTATTTAATTATACAATGGTTAATTTTTCTGTAATTTCTTTTATTAACTTGTATAGAATAAATAAAGAAGGAAAATCAAAATATAACTTTTTATAACTTTTCTTATATGTAATAATGACTTACACAGTTAGTGGAATGGAAGGTGAAGAAGAACTGGAAAAACAGAGAAAGCTAAAACAAGACAGAAACATAGAGCAAGTAAGTTGTTAATTGATTAGGTTAAGACTCACAGAGCAATTAGAAACTGTATGGTAGTACAAATTTTTGGCAAGAACTGTTACAACAAAAAAAGGTATGGTGATTAACTAAGCAGATAGACAAGTGAAAACAATGTTGTCACCCACAACAGAAAAACCAGTGGAGATTAAGGGAGGCTTGGATGCATCAGAGACATTGATGGCACTCCTATGAGAATGTGAGTTTGATCTTTTCCCAAAATCTGAAGGTGAAGATGCTGCTTTTGCCCTTTTTTCAAGCCTTCTCTTTGTAACATAGTCTTCTGGAATGAATACATCCATGGTGAAAATGGTGGTTGAGGAAGAATGAAAGATTTTGCAGAAATTGGAAGAAGAAGTGTGTAGTTAAGGGAGAGGAGAATGGTTTGAAGGGTTATTAATATGGAGAGAGAGAGGGATACCATGGGCTATGGTCCCATGTTTTGGATTACACGGCTTCTGCTTTTTTTGTGGGATTTTGGGAAAGGAGAATAATGATGCATAAAACAGGTGGAATTTCAACTGTTTCGATGTGGGACTTAGAAGGAGGTTTCTCACATGCTATATAAATAGTATCCAATGTCCAAGTTTTTACTTAGATGAATCTCTAGGAGCCACTTATTTTTAACATTTTTTTTTTTACTTTTTATGATATAAAAATAATTATAAAAAGATATTTTCAGATTCAGTATATTTTTATGAAAATTACAGTAAGTTTTTTAAGTTTTTATTTCTGTATTAAGAAGTAGCTCGGTTATTTGCTGTAAAAACGAAGAATGTTAACCTCTATTATGATTTCCATTTTTTTTTCTTTTAGTTTCATAAATTTAAAATTTATAAAATATTTCAAAATAATAAATAACTGAGTTTTATTGTTTTATTGAATACTTGGATAATAAAGTTATCATGTTGCTTTATGACTTTTATATTATCACATACAACTATTAATGGATCATTGTCAATGAGAATCCTAACATGTTTTCAATGAAAAAAATAAAAATCACTTATATTTTTAAGTTATCATAATATATATTTAACATCATCTTTCTTCTTACTTATGTAAACAAAATGATGAGACAATATAATAATTACATCATTCTTTAAAAGAAAAAATTAAATAAAAAATATGAAATTTTAAGTAGTTGAAGATAAAAAAAATTATACTGACTCAATTCAAATATTTAAATTTATAAATTCATAAGGTACTTAAAATTTAATTAAGTTTATACTTTATTGTTAATCCTTGAGACAATAAATATGATTTATTATTTAATATTGTTTGAACATAATATTTTGTTAACAAAAGTAATACAGAAATCATACTTTCTAATTTTTCCCAAATAAACTAGCACAGTGATTAAATTATTGGACACGATATATTAAAGTTATATAATATAAAATAGAAGGTTTTTTCTTTTTCTATTCTTTCAAAAATTCATATGGATGTAAAAATATTTTCCATACATAATATATTAAATATATTTACAAAATATTATAAAAATCGCAAATTATAATATGTTAAAAATCTATAATAAATTATAAAACTAAATTATTAGTTGGTACCTTACTTATATAAATTAGTAAATGTATCAGTTAAATTACACAATTTCAGAAATAATAATTACATTGATTTTAAAAATATTTTTATAATTTTAACTACATTTTTTAGATACTATTTTAGAAACTAAATAAAAATTTAGTTTCTAAATTAGTTTCTATTATTGTTAAATAGTTTCTAAATTGGTATCTAATTAGCAACCAGAATTTTAACTACCAATTATTTAGTTTCTAAATTTGATCTCTAAAACCTTGGTTGTTAATTAGATACCAATTTAGAAACTATTTAACAATAATATAAACTAATTTTTTTTATTTTTTTTAGTTTATAAAATAGTCTCTAATTTAGTTACTATTGCAACTAATTATTTTCGTTTATAAAAATTGGTTTCTATCCCATGATTTTCTTGTAGTGTATTTTGTTTATGAAACCTACAACTAGACAAATAGTGTATTTGATTTTCTTGTATATTTTGTTTAACAAATAGTGTATTTAAGTCTAAATTTAAAGTCGTGTATTGTATTTAAGTCTAAATTTAATATGATTCATTTATTACATATTTAGAAACGTAATGTTGAGTTCACTTCTTTCATTAAAATCTAAAATTAGACACTACCATATGTGTAGGGTATTTACACTTAAATTTAATATATATTGAAGAAAAGTAACGTTGATACAAATTAATGATTTTGTTTTTCATCTTTTTAACAGAAATATATTTGATTTTTTTTAATTCTAAAATCATTATACTAAAGCAACAAGCATTATGAGAAGTTATTCAAAACAATTTATTTTAGTTTTAGATTTTGTTTTTCAGTTTTTGAAGTATTAATCATTGCTAGATGTGAAAACTAACAGATATGAGCATTGCCACTTGGTTTTTAGATTTGGAGGATTTAAAAAAGCTAAAACAAAAACATGAAAAAAGGATAGTTATTTTTTAACAAGTATTTATTTTTACATAAAAAAAAATTGTAATGTACGAATTCTATATCTTTAAACATAGAGTATCAACCTAACTTTTTATCTCTCATGAGCTGTATTTTAAAAGTTGACACATTTTTCTTAAAGTTTTATCCGAATTTAACTTTTTGTTCCGTAACATGACATTTAAATAAATTAATAAATCTGCACTTTTTCAAGTGCCTATTTAGTTGACTAAATTTATATCTTGTACTTAAAATGTAGACTTAGGGTTAGTCAAATGTATTTAGTTTGGTATGTTTTGGTCCCATTTAAATATCATAAAAATATAAATTTTAGAAATTTATAAAAAAAAAACTCAAAAATAGAATATATAAAGGTTTAGTAAAAAATAACAATCCAAAAAACATAATAACTAATATCTCATGGAAATCTTATCGACATTTTTAATTTTTTATTTCTTTCTATCTTATTTATGCAAATTTAAATCCAGAATATTTCTTTACAAATTTCGAATTTAGTTTACCTTATGTATTAGAATTTATACTTTAAACACTCATTTTCCTTACACTTTCATAATTTTTTAAATTCTAACAATACTCTTATTTTTCTTCAATTTGCAATCTTTGATGCAGCTCCCAAAATTGAAAATTTGCCACAAAGCAGATTATGAAAAGGTATTCAAAAGATGTTGTTGTATATTTTAAGTTCGAACAAACACAATTCTTATATCCTCCTCTGTTTACTTGAGAAAATTCTTTTTTCTAATGTGTGATAGCACTGAGTTTTGCAAAGTAAAAACAATTCTATTTATCAATAAAAAAAATCACATTTCGGATTATATAATTCTATAAGGTATTTTCAAATCTCGAAATATCTTATAGATTGTAACCCAAAACTCCAAAATAAAATTTAAAAAAAACAATTATCTTTATATTAAGAAATGCTGAATATAATAAATCTTTTAGTTAATTTTCTCATATAAGCTTAAATGATGAAATTCTTTTAAACACAAACACTGTGATTGATGAATAATGAAAAAGTTACGACTAAAAGTGAGTTATGATGTACTATGAGATTATGTTTTATTTAAAATTATTATTTAATTTTTTTTAAATATTATAGTTGACTTTTTTATAATTAATATGAAGGATAAGAAGATATGAAAATGATGGAAAAAAATGTCAATAATTAAATATGGCAGGCAAGTTTAATCTCAATGTATTTGTTGATGTAAAAGTTGATCTTAATTAGAATTCATTCTATGTAGGATTTTTTAAATATTTAGCACAAATTGAATTTTAATTTTTAATTATACAATGAGTCGTAATTAAGTGATACTGTATTTTTTTTCATACAATCCATGTAAACCCGTTTGACTTAGTCTCCAGGTAGATACGGTTAATAAAAGAAAATCACATTAATTTAAAAAAATGTTACTAGTGGTTAGTTATTATTTTCTAAAAATATATTTTAGAAGAGTTTTTAATTATTAATTATATTTTTTTTCTCAAAACTAAACTCGTTTTATTACTTTAGTTCCATTATTATAAAGTTCCATTTGTTGTGGATTTCATATTATGAATTTAAACTGAGTTAAAGACAAAGGAATTGTTAAGCAATGGAGTAGGGTTTAGCATGTCAGAAAGGGTTCATAAACCTGATGAGTTGAAGGTTTAAGGTAGGATACTTAATGTTCTAATTAATTGGGTGGGGCTGCTAAAAAATATTTGAACTAAATCAAATAGATATTGAACTTAATTGGATTGTATTAAAAAAAATGGAATTGCTTAAAACAAAAATTGCTTAGAACTTTTGTACTAAAGGGAAATATAACTTATCATATTAAAATCCACTTTACAATTCCTTTTAATAATAAAATATTTTTTTAATTAATAAAAATAAAAATAAATAAAATTTTAAAATAAAATAATATTATATTTAATGTTCAAACAAGCGTAAAAAATATTGAAATAGTTAGTAAACAGACACAACATTCACTTAACAACTGATATCTTGTACACTCAAAACATTCACTTAACAACTCAATAAATTAATATTTAAATTATATTTATTTTATTTTAATTTAAAATATCATTATATATTATAAAGAATGGTTAAATGGGTATTTTTGACTAATTTTTCTATCACACAAACTGTATTGAGAATGTTAAGAGAATGATTTGGAGGAAAAAGAAGTTAAGTATGTATTGGGAGTGGTAAGAGTTAGGAAATAGTCAACTTTTTAATATGGTATCAGAATAATTTATAACTTATTCAATTGAGAGTTTGTTGGTTTTATCAAAATAGTGATCATCTTACAACTATCAAATCACTCATAAATATATAATCTAACACACAAGTTGAAAGATCTTCAATATAAAAAAGATACATTCAAAATTCACATAAAAATAAATACAATTAATAGTATATAAATTTAAATTACAATACTACACAATACTACACTAGAAGATCGAGATATAATTGTACAATGCAATTATATAAAAAATGCAAAGACTTATGAGAAGTTATGAAATTAGTATGGTACAACATTATTTATCCAAAACACAATTCCTATAGCAGGTGAATAAGAAAGAAAATATGTCTTGGAGATGTGTTACATGGAAGCAAAAGAAACACCATTATTTTACAAGTACAAAACTCCCAAAGCAAAATTTGCATATTTGGAATGATGTTTAAATCCAATCCAGGGCATAAAATCCATGAGGCAAACACAAATTAAGAAATCAGGCAACTGGGAAACAGAGGCTGTGTTAATACTGAGTAAGGTTTTCTGTGTCAGTGTCTAAAATATGCAATAATATAAAGCAGCAGGGAAACAGAGGATAACAGACATAAAAAAATGTGAAGAGAATGCTGAAAGCAGAAAGAATAAAGAAGTATGTAATTGGTGCCTACATCAATCGTGTTCACCTGGCTCTTCCTCAAGAGCCAAGGTTAACACCATCATCATTCATCCAAAAAATAAAATACACATTATAACCTTTTACACCATATAATATAATATATTACAAAGGTTATTAATCCCTTATTTGATTCTAGGCTTGTGGGAAGAAATACCTTGCAATAACAGTTAAGTTTATTAATGATTATTTTCACCATAACTTTCTTCCCTTCATTCATCTCATATGCTATGCAGTTCATTATAATAATGCTTGGAAAATCTTCCACGAAAGCATTTCATTCAGGTTCTCACCAAAATAGCAACGATGCAGAATATATAAGTAGTAAAAATATGTGAGTGGACCCTACTTTGAAACTTCTCCATGTCTCTTGCATGCACCATAAGAAAGAGTGTTGCTATATATTATAGTTTCATAGGGTATATGTAGTTCATGCCATAACCTCTGGTGCTATAGTAAGTGTGAGGTATGGAAGAAACTGGGAAGCAACAAGGAAAGGAAGTGGAGAACGAAGACACCTCAAATAGTGTTAAAGAACGTGCCATTTCTCCACTTCATCTAGGTATGCCACTCAAATCTACTACACTATATTTTTGTCACTAGTATGATCAAATTTTAATTGAAATTGTGTTTACAATTTACTTATTTTAATAATTTTTAAATTTTTTATTAATGTAGTTAAAAAATAAAAATTGTACAGATTAATAAAAATTCCTTGTATGTGTATGTATGATTTCAAACTCATCCAAAACAACTTCTTTTGTTTTGTTTTCATTTTTAGTATTCTACTTAACTTGTTCTTTTATTCTTTCTTTTCAAATAATTTTTTTTTAAATTCTCATATCACAATTAATTTCTTTTTACAATGTTTCTACAATCAATCTAAAATAGGATAGAGATTTTGAGTATGGGTAATCTATAAGTATTCCCTAAGAACTAGCTTTTTTTCTCTATGTTTCACAAATTCTAATTTCCTCTATTTTATTGTAGTAAATAAAATTTTTATGATTGTGCAGAAACATATATATTTTTTTAAAATGAACATTTTGTGTATCGCAATTTAAGAATGCGTATGTTAGAACATTCACGTGAAACCTTATGTAAATTGCATTATATAAGCTTAACTTAACTACTTTTAAAGTGATATTTCTTTTATTGAAATTCACATTCGGATATTCCTCGATATTATTGGTTTGATTATATTTTGAATTATTACTCTCTTTTGATATGATGCATTTTTAGTTATATTGACCCTTGCATATTGTTAAAAGATTTCTACATTTGTTTTGAGAATAAAAAAATTCACCAAAAATGAAAATCATGTTAGAGTGGTAGATATATAATAATGAATATGTTAAGAATTAATATGTTCAAATTCTCACATGTTTGTATAGGTCTAAAAGGTTTACAAGAATTATTAACTATTTAAATGTTATATTCTAGAGGGGATATTTTGTTTTTTATTTAATCGTTTTGAATTAATAATATAGCGCTTGGTGTTTTTTTTTATATTGATACTATAATTCTATATTTATGATTAATAAAGAATAAAATATTTAAAGAAATAATATTTTTTCCATATGGTAATTAATTTTGTTAAAAACAATAAATTTTCTTAACATAAATGAGGAGGCTAGCAGTTTTTATATGAAAATAATTAAGATAATTATATTATAAAAAATCTACATAAAGAAATTTACAATATATATTTTATTTTGAGATTATTTTCTAAAACTCATTGATCACTCAATAATAAGAACTTCTTTAATACAATGAAGAATTGGTCATTTTAATATTTAAAATTCAAGATAGTTTTATTTATTTATTTACTCAAACAATATCACTCAGTCTTTTCCTTTGCTTTTGTTATTTATTACTATAATATGAACTATAATTCATCACTCATGTTACTAAACTAAACAGAGGCTTGTTTTTTTTCCTCACGAAACTTTCATTTTTTTGTTTATGTTTCTACTTTCTAGGTTTGTTCGCCATATGGAATCAATTTCGTAGTTTCTTAGTGAGGGTCAAAGAGAAAGGTGAGTTATTTTAGGTTTTAAGATCGAATTTGATTAAAACTAGGGAAAGAGAGAAGAAGGAAATTAAACACGAATGAATCCTTTTACTACTTTATAAATAAATAAAATAGCAATTGTATTTTATATTTTAAAATTTAACATGTGGTTTTGACATATAGTCTGAATTAAAAAAAAAGTATTGAAATAGAAAATATATTTAACAGTTATTACATAAAGAAAATAAGAAGATCAATAGAGAAATGTAATGTGAGGATTTAGAATTGGGTACTCACAAAGGTATAAAACATTCAATAATCCAATAAATTAATATTTTAATTATATTTATTTTATTTTTTAATTAAAAATATTATTATGTTATTATAGTATATGTATTTACTGTGTGTGGTGTTAAAGAAAATTTTTCCTTTTAAAATTCTAAAATTAAATATTAGTGTGGTTTTCTCCTTTTATTTCTTTAAATTTTATCAGCTAAATAAATAAGAAGTTTTTTCTCTCTATCAAATCTCTATCTCTCTTTCTTGTTTCTATTTTCTTTCAGTCTAAATATTATGTAAAAAAAACTCAATTCAGTAATTATTGTTCATCTAAGTAATTATTATTCTTTTAAGTATTTTAATTTATAATGTTTAAAGTATGAAATACCAATACTAAAATATATTTAAGATATGGACCATAAGCTATCATATTTTTTTACATAAATATTATTATTTTATTTTAAAATATTATTTATATTTTTTTTATTAGTTAAATATAATATTTTATTATTAAAAGAATTTGTAAAGAATATGTAAGAGAGAAAAATGGTGTAAAAAACTGTTTTTTTTTCACTTAATAAGATTTGGATGATAGTTGGTTAAGGTTAACCTCCCCCCATATTAGCAATTAATTATTGATGAAAATTTTAATCCTTATGATATGTTATACATGTATATGTAAAATAATAATAAATATATTTTTTTTATTGGTGAATACAATTGCTTAATCTTTAATTTGAGTTGTTGAATTTAGAAAAACCAAAACCTAGACTTTTCAAAGACACATGTGTTCTGTAGAGATTTTAGAATTACTTTAGAATTTCAAATAATCTATTTTTTAATTTTTATTACCTAGATGTGAAATTACATAAATAATACATACATGATTTTCCACACGTTTGGATCAATTGTACTTTATTTACTGAACCCATCAAATAATTGTGTTTGCAGTTCCCACTATTACTAGGTCGGATACAAGGGATTCAATTGACAGAGGTTCATTTCTAAATTTTTTGTATTCAGTGAAGAACATATAAACATTTCAGACGAGTAACCTAAGTTTTTCCTCAGATGCTGTGCTTGCAAGGGTTGAATCAGAGAAAAAACTAGCTTTAGTCAAAGCATGGGAAGAAAGTGAAAAAACAAAAGCAGAAAACAGGTAAGCAAAAAACATTATATGTTTGTCTTAAAACTTTGCTATATTACATATATTTAAACATTTGACATAAAAAAAATTTCAGTATTAAGTGTTGGATGAAGAGAGTCTACTGCATATACTGCAGAAACTAAGGTTGATGAATGTGAAAATGTGAAACAGGGCATATAAAAGGCACAATGCTGTTGTACTGTGGGAGAACAGTAAGAAAGCATCAGCGGAGGCACATCTGAAAAGAATTGAGGTAGCATCACGTGTCTGGTTTTTTTGTGTGTTGTACGATGAATGAGTTTAATGTTGTGTTGAAACCTTTGCATTGGACAGGAAAAATTGGACAGAAACAAGGCGAAGTGTGTTGAAAAAATGCAAAACAAAGTTGCTGAAATTCACCGAACAGCAGAGGAGAAAAGGGCAATGATAGAAGCGTACAAGGGAGAAGAGTTTCTGGAAATAGAGGAAAAAGCTGCAAAGTTTCGAACCCGTGGATATTCGCCCAGAAAATTTCTTCCATGGTTCGGCAGCTAAAGCATTTTCATCCAAATTCTCTTTTTCTTGTTATGACTTTCAAATTCGCTGTTTCTTCCTCCTTTGTAATAAGACCAGAACTTTGCATGTTACACAGACAAAGAATCGTGTTAACTGGTAATGGTAAGCACGAAATAAAAAATCGTTTTTAAATTTTGTAAATATTCACTCCAAATATAGTTTTAATTTTAAAATACTATATCAAATCAGAAATACACAGATAATCTCCTTAATATTGCTACTATTTAACAACATAAAATTTGACTATATATTAAAAAAAGGGTGCGTTTAAATTGCAGTGGCTGCATATATATAGAGTTTACAGTTATAGAAGTTTGATGATGTCCACATGGTTGGAGTTCTAAAATTAGAAAACAAACGTAATCCAAAGGCAAAGAATGTTTGGTATCCACAAATTGGATGTTTGTTAGGGTAATTTGAAGCTATAAAAGGTGTTGTGTTCCTTTGGTGTTCATCCTCAGCTTTCATCACTTCCATCTATCGTACTAGCTAGCTTATTTCCACCCAATTGTGTCGCAGATAATTGGTTGTGACTAGCTAGTTCGACAAAAACAAAAACTAAAAAAACAAATAAATGGCATTCAGCGGTACCCAACAGAAATGCAAGGCTTGTGATAAAACTGTTCACTTCGTCGAAGGTATATCTGCCGATGGAGTCTCTTATCACAAAAACTGCTTCAGATGCAGTCATTGCAATGGCCTTCTCGCGGTACATTCACTTTTTCTTTCTGCATTTCATTGTTTCAGAAATATTCATAAATGAAGCATGGTGTCTGAAATGTCAAGCTTTGTTATTTTAATACATTGTGGTGTTTTTCGTTGCAGATGAGCAACTACTCCTCCGGCGATGGAGTTTTATACTGCAAGGTGCATTTTGAGCAGCTTTTGAAGGAAACTGGCAGCTACCCCAAGAAGGCCCAGTCCTGTAAAAAACCTTTTTTTTACTCTTTTACACAGATTTTTCATTAAAGTTTTTTTCTTTTTTGCTAATTCTGGGGCTAATCATAATCTTGTTTCATTATTTTCAATCAGCGGGGAAGCCACCAAACGAGCTGGTATTTGTTATTCTATGAAGCAAAATATCCTTTCTGCATAATTTTTTTTTCTTGAAGTTGGTCAGTTTATTATGTCTTCAAATAGTGTCATTTTACATGGTTTTCGCCATTTTTTAATGAACCACAGACTAGGGCACCAAGCAAACTTTCTGCCTTCTTCTCTGGGACTCAAGAGAAATGCTCAAAATGCAAGAAAACTGTCTATCCACTGGAAAAGGTTGGAAAGACAAATGACTTGTGCTTTGTGAGGATTATATATGGTTCTGAGTTATGAGTTCTGACCCTTAATTTGTTTGGTGATTTTGTGAATTGAATTGTGACAGTTGACAGTGGAAGGTGAGTTTTACCACAAATCATGCTTTAGGTGCGCACATGGAGGGTGTTTCCTGACTCCTTCTACCTATGCTGCCCTTGATGGCTATCTATACTGCAAGCCACACTTCTCTCAGTTGTTCAAGGAGAAGGGCAGCTACAGTTATCTGTCCAAGCAAGCTTCATTGAAGAGAACTGAAATGCTACAAGAACAAGAGGCTGCGGCTGCGGAGAATCCGAAGAGTGAAGCTGATCGCTCAGAGTCAGAGGCAGAGCCTGAGACAGAGACAGAGGCAGAGGCAGCAGAGGTAGAAGCAGAGGCAGTGACAGAGACAGAGACAGAGAAAGAGACAAAGGAAGGTGAAGAAGGTGATGAGGAACCTAACACTGAGAAAGAGCAGTAGATAATATATGAATTCTGGTAGAGGGGCTTCACTACTAAGTGTGTCTTTGCATGATTATGATCTTTCTGGCTATAACACAATCTTTGTAGCTATAACACAGCCCCCAAACCCCAATATTTGGGCCATTTTGTTCATGGAAGTTCCTCATTGATTGATGGGGTTGTGATTTGGGAAGATTCCCACACAAGGGCTATTACAATAGTATAATCACATATTTGCAAGCAGTGAGTGTAGATGGTAAATCGTTTAGCCTTGTGGGGCATGTAGATGCCTTTCTCAAGCCGTAAGTATATAATGGTGCCTCAGTCATTTCCTCTTTCATTCTTTGTGTTAAGAAACAGAGATCAGATTAGAGCAATGAAATTTTTTATCATCTCAATGGATGATCAATTACCATACCAATCTCTCTTACACTCACTCACCTTTTACACTTTTACCTAATTAACCATAACAACTAACATACTACTTCTTGTCTCAATAAGTAACAGGTAACTGAAAATAATCTTTCTGTCAAAAAATCCACCCGAAATAATCTTGCATCTAAATCTAAATCTGTGAAGTGCTCTACTTCAATGCTCTGTTTGTTTTGGGGATTAATGCTCTCACTTAAAGAAAATAAGTGATTTTTAAGAGAAGGATATTTTAGCTCACCCTAAAATATATATAAAATAAAAACCACATGAAAAAGAGAAAGTTACACATTTATTCCTGCTTCAGTGAAATCCACACAGTTTATTTGAATAAACATAATGAATTATGTTACATTATAGTAATTATATAATACAATAAAATATAATATAATAATAATAATAATAATTGTGATGATATAAATAAATTAATGTATGTCATAATAATAATAAATTAATAACATTTATAATAAAAAGTTAGTAATAATAATAATAATCAAAGGAAAATTTTAAAATAATAATATTAATAATTAGAAAATCATAAATAATAATAATAAAATCTTAAAATAATAATAATAATAATAATAATATAGTAAAATAATAACAATAAGAAATAAAATTTTAAAATAATAATAAAATAATAAATAATAATTATACTAATAAATTATAAAAAATAGTAGTAATAAAAAATAAAATAAAAATACTAATAATAATCAAAATAAATTTATAAAATATTAATAGTAATAATAGTTTTTTTTTCATTTTTTTTTATTATGAAAAACAAAATTTAGATTATTAAATGTGTTGAGAGTGCATGATAATTTGTAATTCATTTTTCAGCCAAATTTACAGATCATATAAGAATAATTAATATAGTAATTTTACAAATTTATTAATTAAAAATTATTTTTTATCATAAACTTTTTCTTTCAACATTTTATTTCTCTTGATTTTGATCATTGTCAATTCCCTCCTATATACTCTTTGCAACAAGAAACAAAACTTATACTCCAAAGATATATATATTGATTGATGTAAAATAAGTTGCAATTTGAAATATCTAGTCTTACACTATAAAATATAATACAATTTATGTATTAAAAATTAATTTATATACTAATTTTAATTATATAAATATTTATTTCACAAGAATATAGGTTTACGATATTAAAGTAAAATAACTTGCAATGAATGATGTAAACAGATATGATTTAGAAAAGAACTCAAATTCATTCTCTACTATATATTAAAATACACAATGCATAAAGTTTTATTTACTCCAATCTCCATTCAATCAATTAGACATTTTAAATATTCTCTTTTGTCTCATTTATTAATTAAAAAAAAATTGGTGGGTTAAAGTTTTCACTTTGCTTCTTTAAATGGTCTATTATATCAATTTGGTGCATTTTGTTTGATTTATATAGTAGATATTGTTAATCACCTATCTCATACATTTTATTCTTTATTAGTTTAATTTTATTTATTTTTAAAATATCAGAGTATTTTATTTATTCTGTGTTCGTGGAGATAACTCTGTGTTCCCCGTTCTTTGCAACTCTCTAGCCGTTTATCCGAACCCAGTTTCCACTTTCTTAGATTGTGAGAAGAGAAGAAGCAACGACACCCTTCTCAATCTTGATGATAACAATAGTAACAGCAACCGCTCTAAACTGAAAATCAGAGCAAAATCAAAATGGGGTCTCTTCCTCTCACAGGTAGTAAGCTCTTCTTCACCAACATTCATTGGTCTTCACCACACACAAGAACAAGAACAAGAACGAGAACCATTTCTCTGAAACAGAGAGTCAAGGTTTTCGCCTCACAATCACGAAATGAAGAAGAAAAAGAATCCCCTAAACTCGACAGTTACGACCTCATGGAACTCAAGTTTGGTCGGTTAATCGGAGAAGACCCCAAGCTCACCCTTGCCAAGGTATCCTTCTCTTCAAATTCTATTTTTTTGATTTGTTTTGTTATTGTTGTGAGTAACAATGTTTCATATAATACTAATAACTTTGTTTGTATGTTTATAGTTTAATCTTGCTAATTGGTTCCGTGCACCGTTGTTATGCTTGTTGGTTTAGATAATGGGAAGAAAGGTTAACCCTGATGCTTCTTATCTTGATATTGAGAAAGCCTTTCACAAGAATGGTGGTAAAGTTGTGGAAGTGGAGGAAGTTCCATTTGAGGGCTCTAAGGGAGGGAAGTCATCAAGGAAACTGGATGACCTTGGTTTGGTGCGTCCTGTTCCTGTTAAGGGATTCAGTTTCAAATCGGACGATGTCAAACCAGCGTTGGAGATTAAGAAACCTGTCCGGACTGAAAATGTGGAAGGGAGTGATAGGAAGAGTAGTGTTCCCAATGTTATTCTGAGGAAGCCGACCGTGTTTAAAGATGATGGCGATGTGGGAACGTTGACGTCAAGGTTGAGAATGAAGCCCAATCTGTCACTGAAAATGGGGGATGAGCAAGTGAAGGAGAAGTTTAGCAACATGACACTATTGAAGAAGCCTGAACCACCGGTTGCCAAGAGTACTGATACGGCTGAAGAGACTTCATCTAATGTGGACCAAGGGAACAATGATGGTGAGTTAAAGATGTGGAATGAAGAGCGGGGTGATGAAATTAGTGGCTTTACATTGTTGGAGAGGCCACACAAACCAAGCGTTGAAAAAGAAGAAGAGGAGTTTGGAGAAGTGAATGCCATGGTACCAAATGATGTAGGTGTAACCTTTGCTGCTACTTTCAATGTAAATTTTTTGTGATGTAAGCCTGGTTTTTAACTAATTTCTTGCTTGACTGATTAGGAACCGGAGCAACATGAGCAGCTGGAGTTACATCAGGCGCCAAATGATTTAAGTGAATCATTAGATATAAAGTCAGCTGATTCTGGACTGGAGTTGCCTGTGGATGCTGCACTACAGGCAAAGCCAAAAAGGTATATCAAAATAGTTTAATGGTTAAGTTTATGGTTGTGATTCCAGTTTTGGTTAATTACTTGAATGCATATTTTATAGATTAGATCAATATGTAAAACGAACCTCGAAATTTGTTGAAGAGGGCACTTCCCTTAATCTTGGAGGTCAAACAAGCAATGATAATTTAGGGAATGCTGCTGATGTGTCAGATTTCCAGGTCAGATTATATGGATTATATGAGTTTTTTACTTTTTTTCCTATCTTAAACTGTGTTAACCTGGTGCTCTTTAATTTTGTAGGAAAGTGAAGATGCTGATTGGACCAGGGCAGAAGGTTTGATTGAGACCGGAGACAGAGAAGATGTGGAACTAGTAAGCTGCAATACCAAAGGTTTCATTGTAAGTACTTAGAAAGCAGTATGCTGGACTTTAGTTTGTAAATAGAAAAACAGTTTCTTAGTCTTAGATTGTTTCTTTAATTTCTTCTGAACTCAACTAAACCATTTTACAGGTTTCTTTTGGTTCCTTGGTAGGATTTCTGCCATACCGTAATCTTAATTCCAAATGGAAGTTCTTTGCTTTTGAGACCTGGTTAAAACAGAAGGGCTTGGATCCATCAATGTTCAAGCAAAACTCAGGCACTTTTACAAGTTTTGATACTGATATTAAGATTTTTTCTCCTGATTCTCCTCCATCTCCGGAGATTGATGGTAAAGTTGAAGATAAAATTTCACCAGATATGAAATTGGAAGATCTTCTAAGAATTTATTACCAAGAGAAAAATAGGTTCTTATCATCGTTTATTGGACAGGTTTGGTGTTTAAAACATAAATGCACTGCCCAAATATATTTCTCAAATTTTATATTAAGAGATGGAAGTTGGATATTGTCAATCTTAATTTTAAGATATTAGTAGTTTGTGTTTTGCAGAAACTTAAAGCAAATGTGTTAGTGGCAGACAGAAAACTAAGAAAGCTCATATTCTCTCTAAGACGGAAAGAGAATGTACAATTGGCTGAGAAGAAGAGAAATCTCATGGTAAATGATTTAGTAAGAATAAATTTCTTGAATTAGCATGGAGCATGTATTGTTGATTCAATGAAATGGAGTGTTCTTCTGATTTGTTTTATGTTTCTCATGACAGGCTAGACTTCAAGTTGGGGATATAGTGAAATGCCGCGTGCAGAAAATAGCTTACTTTGGAATTTTTGTTGAGGTATATACAACATTTAATGTCATGATGTCAGTATTATGGAGTTCAGTTTTATTATTTAGCTTTATATACTTATTCCATTGGAATTGCCTTGTTTGGCCTATTTATCGAACTAAGCAGTAAGCACCTGGATACCCTTTGCCCAAAGTTCAGAGTGGTGGTAAAAAATTATAAATGTTGATGTGATTATTAATTATTAATGTAGGTTGAAGGAGTTTCTGCATTAATTCATCAGTCTGAATTATCATGGGATGCCACTGTGAACCCTGCATCGTATTTTAGGATTGGTCAGGTATTATTTTCCTACTTGACAATGTGACAAATTAATGAAGTAGTGAATGATTTTCAACAACTGAATAATAATGATTTGAGCCTCTACCAACATGTTTACCTTTTTTCTTCCATGTTCGTGACATTGCAGTCTATTTTCACACTGTTAATTAGCAGGTGGTATACGATCAGTGGTGTGTTGAGTTGGATTGAGTCTAACAATGCAACGCAAATACTACTCAACCCAACACACCAATTGGCCAAATCTAATCCAACACGATTGATGGTAGATTGGGTCTAAAAATAAAAAAAGGCAGAAATCCAACCTAACCCAACCCGAGATTTTTTATTGAATTGAGTAATTGGTTTGTCCAAACTCAACCCAACTTGATCCATGTTGGGTTTACACCTGACAAGTAATGCCAAGGAGAATGAGGGTGGTAGTGATGTTGAATATATTGATGAAGATAAACTTGTGATTATAATATATATGTACATGTACATACACACACACTACTTGGAAGAGAACTTTTTTTACAATAATGACAAGTTGTAAATAAAAAGTATTTATACTTACAATGTAAACATGCAATGTTATTAGAAATAACGTAGCTAGAAAAAAACTAAATATAGATGGTGTTAACTTTTTCAACACTCCCCCTCAATACCATCTCTCTTCCTTCTAACTTCGTTTAATTAAGAGCTGAACTTTCCAAAGTTGCTAGCAAACAAACTGCATGAGTGGTTTTATATCTAATGGATGAAGTTGATGAAAGTACCCTTGATATTTGAACTCTTCATAGTTTTACTTTGTATTTATTTTAACCTTACATTTTGTTCCAGGTTCTGGAGGCAAAAGTTCACCAATTAAACTTTGCTACTGAGCGCTTATTTTTATCATTAAAGGAGGTCATGGTAATTTTCTTTATCTATTTTGTTATTTACTTTTCAAGATTTCCCATGGATTAGGGGAGAATTGTGGAGATTATTTTGACAAAGTCCACTTAGATCAAACAGTGTTTATACACTTTTATGATTTAGCAAATCATTGTCTTCTTGTGACAGCCTGATCCATTAATGAATTCCTTAGAGGCTATAATTGGAGATCATGACCCCTTAGATGGGAGATTGGAAGCAGCTCAAACAGATGTAGAGGTAATCTTCATATGAGAAAGTAGAAGTCACTTTAATTACCAACAAAAATTCTACAAATAGTATGCCTGTTATATTGATTGAATAATTGCTGTGCTGTTGGAATTTATTTCTCAATAGTTTAGCAGCCTTAACAGCCTTCAAATGTTTCTGTTTACAGGTGTTGATATTATAGTATATTAAACCTCCTTGTTGGTTTTTAAATTTTACTTTATGTCGATTGTTTGTGCTCTGGTCATCATGTGCATATTTTTTATCTGGAAGGATGGAGCAGAGGTTGGCTGACCTCTTGTACATTAGAGGTTACTGAATAACAGGCACCCTGATTGAGTATGGTCTTTTCTGCTGATGGTAATAATAAACATGTGGGATTATGTGGGTAGAGTCTAGGCCCAAACCTGGGGATTTCAAGTTGGTATGAGCACCAGAAAAATGCTTAGGAAGAGGGGTTTTGTTTCACGGTTTTAATTATATTATTGGGAATGGTATTTATGAGATTACTATTTCTGAAATATTATTCCCATATAAAAGATATTTAGTAAATATTTGTCATTTCATGGAATATTTCTTAAAAAATTAATTAAAAAGTAAAAATATTAGAAAGAGGTGGTATAACAAGGTGAAAGTGGAATAGGAAGAGGAAAAAACACGTGTTATTCCTACAAATAACTTTTACATGAGAATATTCATTCCCATATTAACATTCCTGGGAATATTTTTGCAAGACTTACACAAGCACATTCTTAGAGATTATATCTGCTGGCTAACTTCCCTACTATTCCTTTTCTGTTATGAAAAAATTCAATCAATCAATCAGACTATAGTTTTGTTCTTGATTTCAGAATGTCCAAGGTTTCAAAATCTAGATTGAGTAATTGCAATTATGTTTTATATGCATAATAATTTCATTTCAGTCACATGAGAGAAAGTATAATGCTTGCCATACAATGAAACTTCCATAAGTATGTTATGTTTATTTTATTGTCCAGTTGGATTATTGGGTTGACATAACTAATCATCTAATTATGCTCATTTTTTAACAGTGGCCTGAAGTGGAATCCCTTGTTGAAGAATTGCAAAAGATTGATGGAGTCCAGTCTGTTTCAAAAGGCCGTTTTTTCAGAAGCCCTGGTTTAGCTCCAACTTTTCAGGTATGGATACATATACTCGACCTTTGCAAAATGTTCTTTATTATTTTCTTTAATGAGTATTAGCTCAGTATTTGATCTGTCAGAATTCGCCAATTACAATTTACATTATGGATTTTGCATATTGTTTGTGGAAGGCCAATAAAGGTTCAAATTATTAATCAACTGAAAGAATTTTCTTTTGGCTATCTTATTAGGTTCACTTGAGAATTATACGCACGAATTAGAAATTTAGAGAGTGTATTCCCTCTCTTGGGATCTCATATTTATAACAACTTTAGATACATAAGATACAATGTATGAGAGGGAAGTAAAGAGAATCTGAAAAGATATATCTAAGAACTAGGTGTAGCACAAAGCACATCACCTTTACAATAAATTCTATTTAAGACTATTTAATTTAACACTCCCCTCAAGCTGGAGAATACAAATTGTATCTAAAATATCTAAAACCAAAAGATGAAGCACGGGTTGGCCCCCAAATGTCACAATGGATGATAAAAAAAAAATAGTCACATCCAGATTCAGAATGTTTAGGAAAAGAAGACTTGATATGTTTTCCTACTTGACATGATTGACATTCCAAAGTTTGGAGACTAAATTTAGGAACCATCTTTAATTTTGTTAGATGAGGATGTCCTGACATCTCCATTTCCTCAATTGTTGATTGAGCTTCAACAATAAAAGATATCATGCCTTCTAGTATTCAGCTAGAAGGTCGTTCTGTCAAAAAAATTCCATTTGGTTTCCTTTTTCATTTTTCTTAGTTATGCGATTGCTTGTTCTTATTTTTTAGCAGCTGGTAGGTATTCTTGTATACAGACAGATGCTGAGTTCTCCTAAACCTCTTGTTTATCATTTTACCAGCTTTATTTTTTGTTAATAGTTTGTTCCCGACACGGTTTAATAATTCTTAGCTAACTCGAGCTCTTTATCTGTATGGAAACCAATATTGTACCAGGTTTACATGGCATCTATCTTTGAGGATCAATACAAGTTACTCGCTCGATCTGGAAATAAAATACAAGAGGTAATGGTATCTATTTTGTTTTAATTTCTAGTTAAACAGGTTTTTGTTGTGTATATTTCTTCTGATATCTTTTTATTTCTTTTTTCTATATTGTTCTAAATGTAGATGAATTACTTATGGCACTCACCTAGACATTCTCATTCTTAGTATAATCTAACACTGATCAATGAATAATTTTGCGCAGGTGATAGTTCAAACTTCTTTGGATAAAGAAAGGATGAAATCAGCTGTTATGACATGTGCAAACAGAGTGGAATAATTATGGGTTAATTTGACAGCAAGCCTTTTTTGTTACTTGCATTTTTATGATTGTACATTCTTCAGGGGTGTGTAGGCTGCAATTTAAGGAACATTTCAAGTTATTCTATACATGAGGATTGGTGAAAGGATAGCAAATTTATTTGTTGTAAAAAAGTAGTAATAAGGGCATATTTCTACCTTTTTGGTGGGGAGGTGTTGGGGGTGAGAGGGAGGAGTTAGTATAAATGTAGAAGAAACCAGATTCTTTCTCTTGGGTCAGTGATATCATTTCATGATTGTTTTTTTGTGCACCGCGACCACTTGAGAAATTGTTGATAATGGTGGTCAGTTAAATTAGTTTATTAGACAGATAGATACTATTCGTGGAAAACCATTGCATATAGTAAATATCTTTAAGTAATTTACATGTGTTAAAGCTAAGGCTAAAGTTGTACTAGCTAGGCTCAACAAAGAAATGCTCATTTTGTGGGCTTGAGTTCAGTTCGCTGTTTCTTCCTGCACCTCCATATCTTCTTCTACCACTTCCATATAACATGAAAATACATTTGTATCCTTCTTGTGTTCCCTCCATAGAATAGTTTCCGGATTATGTAATCCAGAAATTCATTTGAAAAAAGACTTCCAGATTACATAATTCGGAAGCTAAATAAGACTTTTTGATTATGTAATCCGGAAAGTGATCATGCATCTTAAAAAAGACTTTCGAATTATGTAATCCGCAAGCTAATTACAAATTTGAAAAATGATTTCTGGATTATGTAATTTGGAATATTATAAAAGTGCATTTTTGGAAATTCAAAAATTTATGGAAGTGAGAGAAGAAGGTATGGAGTTGCAGGAAGAAACAGTCCAGTTCGTAATGAATTTCTGGGTTATTTGTTGTAAGGTACAAAAGATAGCAGTCCTACATTTTGTTTCCTGCACCCCTACATTACTGTGAATTGACAAAACTAACCCTGGGACTTTTTTAAAAACCCTAGGCCAGCGCAGACTTCCCTCCTTCTTCTCTGTGATTTTCCTTGGCACTATGGAGAGAAAGCGGGGTGAGAATTGGTAATATGGAAATATAATTTGCTTTTTATGAATTTTAGATTTATCATTTCAAAAATTAAAAAAAATGTGTTTAGAAAGAATATTTCAGACTAATTTTCTCTCTCTTTGCTCTGTTTGGATTGAGAAGGAGATTTGTGAGGAGGGAAGAGATTGAATTTGTCAGAATTAGAGAGGATGTGTGAAGATATGTTGAGGTTGTTTGGACTGAGGGATGATAGAGTGGATTTCTGATAATGGTTTATTGTAAGTTTACAAATGTATCCTTGTTATTAAATAATATTTGAATAATGAATTATGATTTTTTTTAGGTTTAAATTAATTAAATGTTTTTTAATATGTAATATCCATAATTATTTATATTTTTTAATAAAAATTTAAAAAATGTAATAGAAAGTATTTTTGTGTTAAATTGAAATAAATTTATTAAATACATTAAAATTTAAAATTTATGAAAATAATATTTATTATTATATTCATTTGTTACTTTATATAACTATATATATATTATTGATATTATAATTTTATTTTTTTATTTTTATTATTTATAATTATATGTTGTTATTAATGCAATAATTAAATATTTTTAAAATTATAAATAATAAATAAATTTATATAATATTTAATTTTGTATATTGTAATAAAATGCATGTACAAGGATATTTTGGTAAAATATAATAATCCTATATAATCCCACAAATCTCTTCATTTTGTAAATAATGGAAAAATCCATCCATCCTCTCCTCCATCCACTCCTCCACCCTCAAAACCCTCGAAACAAACACAAAAAATATCTCATCCTCCTTCATGGGATGGATTCCTGATTTTGAAAATTATTTTTTCTATTTTGGATCATCTATTCAAATTTCAGGAATGTATTTTTAAACCTGATTTTTGAAAATCATTGGAATGTATTTCAAAATCTGATTTATGGAAATCACCACATTTTATTATAGTCCAAAACAAGGGTAATTTCATTATTTTAAAAAATGTAAGGGTACATGAGGAAACACGCTAGGTAGCAATATGAGTGAGTATCAAAATGGATGGAAGCTCAAACCTCCACTACTAATTACGGGTAATTTTTCTCTGCACTATATTATTTAAGACATGCATCCAACATAAAATTTAAAATCTAACATTGTCCTTAGCTTCATTTTGGCTTATGGATGGAGAAATCTGGAAGTAATTGTTATATACTCCTGATTTAAATATCCAGAAGGATATTTTTGTATTTCATTTAAACTTTTGGATGACCATATCTGGAAGTGAGTCATGAGTTCTAGATTTACATGTCCGGAATGGTGTGTTACAAGTGGCGTTGAGGATCGGGATCCAAAACTCATTTATGTTTGTTTATGGATCTTGATATCCAGAAAGTCATTTATGATGTCTATATAAGTTTATGGATGAGGAAATTCAGAAATGTCATATTAGTTTTGAACTTATATCCAAAACTTTGTGATTTGATTTATGAATATTCAAAAGTCAATTTTTTTAAAATCATTAAAGATGAAACAAACATTTTACATCAGCATATTGGGTGAATAAGAATTGATAAGAATCAACTTAATTACGTTTAACCAGAATCTTGAAAGTTTTAGAATATGGATCAGTCTTTATATATGAACAAAAGTTGTAGAGGATAATAAATACTGAGTTTATATATGTTGTTATTATAATTTTTAAATATTATATTTCCTGAAATTATATTTTTAGAAATATGATAACCACATGTTATAATTAGATTATAAAATAATTTTAATATGTTTATGAGAAAATAATTTTTTTTCCAACATAAAAATAAAATAAAATGAGGTATTCTTTCTTTTCTAGATTGAAACCTAAAATTACTTTTGAAAACTCAAAACATGTGAATACATGTTTTTAAATATGGTTTCTCAAAACATACTTTTTTTTTTAACTTTAATTTGAACTAACCAGATCAATAAATTTAATAAACCAGGAGAATTACTTGTATAGTCTTTATAAATTTTATAATTTAAAATAGTTTTTATTAATATTATTAGTTATATGGCACGTGTTACGTATTTTAAAATCGCCAATGACATTACCAAAACCATAGTAAAAAAAATAGTAATGAGACATAATTAAATACACGTTACAGCATAATTGGAGTAAAAGTAGGATATTTTTAAAAATTCAAATTTGTAAGTAACAAATTCAAAAGAATAAATTTACAATAGGTAAAGTATAATTTAATTCCTTTTTAATTTTTAATTTTCGTTTATGGTCTTCCTGATTTAAAAAATTAACAATTTCAATCTAATCTTCCATTTATTATAGTTTATTCCCTTATTTTTTTTTATATATATTACTCAATTAAATATTTGTATGGTATAATTAATAAACATATCAGATATATGGAATTAGGAAAATACTTTTTCGTGTTTGGTTTACTTTTAAAAAATAACATTCCCATTCAAGAGTGAAAGTCTAACTTCTATAAATTAAGACACAAATTAAAATACAAATTTTATTAAAAATCACTTATGTTCTTACTAGAATGAAACGTGATTCGCTTGAAGTGAACAAATGTAGTTTTTGGGAGAAAATGAAAAATATTTGTGAGTATTGAACCAGAAAATAAAAGTGACTACTCTTCAGACATGAATACCTGTAGGTTTTAATATCCTTAATTTTGAAGGTGGTTATAACCAAATCAGTTATATATATGTTTGGACAGTAGATATTATCTTCATTAAGAGACAGATAATACACCTCCAAATATTTTGAAGTGGGGTACAACTTCAATTAAATCACATGTAATGATAAATTAAAGATTTTGATAAACATAATTATTATCTTCTAATTTCTAAAAGTATGTTTAGGAATATTTTTTGGTAATGAAACAAAAATTTAGTTATATATAATACTTTTAATTTGTTAGTGGTCAACAAAACTGAATTATGTCTTGAAAAGAAGAAATTAGAGAGTGAGTTATCTGCACTTGGTTCCAGGGTTACATAGCAAAATAGTATTTTGAAGAGCATGGGTTAACGTTGTAATGGGAATGTGTGACCACAAGTTTGAATTCTCCATAATTATAGACAGCTTTCAATTCTTTTTCATTTTTTATTAAAAAAAAAGACAGCTTTCTTTGGTCTGGTTTGGGGACAGTGTTGTGTTGTGTTGTGTTGGGGTGTGAATAACATAGCATTGGGTATCGTGTCGTAAAGTGTTGGGTTTCTTAGCGTACACCGTGTGCAGCATCTTCATCGCACATAATGCACATGCTTCTCCACTATGCTTCATCATGTGAATGAACCCTTTTTCGCCATTCCATTCGCTTCCCTCTCTTTTTTTTTGTTTAGTGAGTAATTTGTGTTTGTTTCCAGAACTTGTAGAAACAAATCGGAATTCTTTTGAATATAGTAGAAAGTCTTAAGATAAACCCAGAATATTCAGACACTTCAAGTTTTCCCTCTGCGGAAGAAAATGGGAATGGGAACTAGCACCTTTGTTACTAGATGGATCAACTTTCTCACCATGGTAATGTTGTTTGATTCCTAATGTCATTGAGTTTCCCAGTTTTTTTTTTTTTCAAAATTTCAATTTTTGGGTTTGTTTGTTCCATTTTTCTCTTACTTTCACTTTGTCTACTGTCTTATTTCGACTTGCTTTTTGCTGTTGTTCTTGCATAACCCTCGTTAGTTTTCACTTGAAGTTGTTCCAAAGATACGATTTTTAGCTGCCAACTTTGCCTGCTGTTAACAATTACTACATTCTTCCCTAGCCGTTTATTTGTGTACTAAAGATGAAAAACATAACTTAGACCCACGGGTGTGTTTTTGTTTCTGTTTATAAAAGCTGCTTTTAGTTTTCAAAATGCAACTAAATAATGTTGTTTAAACAAATGGTGTAGGATGCAAGGCTCAAAGCAGTGTGTAATCGGGGAAGATGAAAACAGAAGATGAGAAAACATCTCCAGCTGTTTTTATTTTTTGGTTTGTAAAAGAACTTGTTTGGGAAACAATTTTCAAAACATGATAGATTTTAAACGAGAATGTGATTGTTTAGTGTATGGACACGTTGTTGAAAACAATTTTTAAACCTAAAAAGTGAGAAGGGAATCAAACAAGCTGCAAGTATTATTACTATCATTATTTTTAAAATTTCTGGTTGTTAATACTGATTTCTTGTTCATCTTGCGCAGCTTTTGGCCATTGTAGTGATAATTTTTGGAGTGTGGATGAGCACTCATCATGATAGCTGCAGAAAGTCTCTCACTTTGCCTGTGATTGGCCTCGGAGCAGTTATTTTCTTGATGTCAGCTTTGCATTCTTTATTTTTGATCCCTTTTTTCTCTTTTGAATATTTTTTGCTAATGCGTTGTCTTCTCTCATGTTTCTTTGTTGTGCAGATCTGTAGTTGGCTTTTTGGGTGCCCTGAAAGACATCTCCATACTCTTATGGGTTGTATCCTTATTTCCTGTTAGATGCATTATTTTTAAGATGGTTACATCAGATAACAATAGAAATAAATTTTGGATTTTGTGTCATCCTTGACACTGTACTTGCAGTACCTGATCACGCTGTTCTTTGTCTTGGTGGGAATCCTGGTCTTCACAGTATTGGTGTAAGTATGCAGTTTGGTTGACAATGCAATTTTGTTCTCATTATCATTTGTCCTTTTTGTAAATACAAGCTGTCTCTGTCATGTTTATGTTTGGAGTCCTATCTACTGGCTGTAAAAAGTCTTCAAGAGTTTGATCTCAGCATTTGCATTAGCAAGCCTTAACATATTTGTATTTCAGCTCCTTTTTGCTTTGTTGGTATGTTCATTAGGCCAATTAGGTCTGTTTATTGAATTTGCTACCTTGGCAGTCCTTGGTACATATATGATATATGCAAAATTATCCTTATTTTTTTTAGCAGCAGCAGGTTACTTAGAATTTATGAAACATATCAGTATCATTTGATATTAATTTTGAATAAGAAACTGTGAGAACGCCCAAGGCTCATGCAATAGCATATAAATTTTATTTTTAGGTAAGTTATGCTGAATGAATTTTCATTACTGAAATACTTTGGAACATACACTAACATGGGGAGGGAGATATAGGTCATGGGTTGGAAGCCCCCCACTAACAAAATCTAACTCATCAAGATCTAACATTTGTTGACAGAAAAAAGCAGTTGCACTAGTAACAAATTTTCTGGATGAGTTGAATGTTTTATTGATGGTTATCCTCCTTTGTTTGTTCCACTGGGTAACATGAGTGGCATTTCAAAAATTGCATTCTTCTTCAGTACGCTTCACTGTCTCTTCATGTGTGGATAAATACATGTTTAGATCTTATGTAACATTCTGCCATTTTCTCAGGTTCATCGTCACCAACAATGGATCAGGTCATAGTGTGACTGGCTTGAGGTAAGGAATCAAGTATTTCATTTATGTAGATATTATTACGATCCTTGGTATTTGAAACGGTGATAATTCCATGATATATGTATAGTGATTCACACTGCATAGGACTGCTTGGTTATAATAGGAATGTACGTCTGGTCAATGATTTTTTCTTATTCTAGTTCTTGACAACATGGTGTGATGTGATGAAAGATCAATGACAGCTTTCTTGTATGCTTAGGTACAAGGAGTATCAGCTTCAGGATTATAGTTCTTGGTTTCTCAAAGAGGTAAACACTTTTGTCGACATGGAGAACTGTTGGTGCACAGTAGCACTTCAACATCCAAAAGCTTGAAGTTTGTTATTTTTTTGTTTTAGTTAAACAATTCTCATAATTGGGAGAGGTTGAAGATCTGTCTTGTCAAATCTGAAGACTGCAATAACCTATCAAAAAAATACAAGGTGTGACCTATACTATTCCATTGAATTTAAATCTTCTACATACACACAAAAAAAGTGATTAATACCTATCCAATTTTTCTGTTATGCAGACTCTTAAACAGTATAAATCTGCTAAACTGACGCCAATTGAAGCCGGCTGCTGCCGACCACCTTCTCAGTAGGTTCTATTCCCTGACTGCTGGTTTAAAAGCTACACAAATGCATTTCAATAGGGTATAGTTTATTTTTTGTGAAAAGAAAAGGAGTGCACATGTCTGATGTTGTTTTAAGTTGGGGTTTGTTCTAACTTAGGTGTGGATATCCCGCTGTAAATGCATCCTACTATGACTTGACCTTTCATCCAGTTAGCCCCAACAATGACTGCAAGCGCTATAAAAATTCTCGAGCCATCAAATGCTATGACTGTGACTCTTGCAAGTAAGCATGATCATGCTCCATTTCTGCTTTTCTAGATGAGTAAAATATTGTCTCACTACCATTTTTTTGTTTGTCCTCAATCTTGGATCCAGGGCTGGTGTGGCACAATACATGAAAACCGAGTGGAGAGTTGTTGCTATATTTAATGTTGTTTTATTTGTTGTCTTGGTAAGGCAAACATTCTTTCCCTTTTTTCTAATATTACTACAATCAGAGAAGGTGTTTAATCTCGATCCACTTTTGTGTTGTCATTTTTCAAACCTTGGATAGACTTTTCTGTAAACATGTATAGGATAAAAGAACAAGAATGTAAAATGTATTGAGTTTTTGTAAAAGTCAAAATCACTTATTTACCTTCACTTCTGGGTAATTGAGATTTTGATGGCGTTGTTTTGTGCAATGCAGTCAATTATATACTTTGTGGGATGCTGTGCGAGACGAAATGCTGCCAGGAGGCATTCTAAAGCTTGAAGAGAAGCAGCATGAAGCCATCATCAAAAGCCTTTTTCAATGAGGCTATAGCTGAAACTACCAAATTCGTGTTATTTTTAGAGGACCCCTTGGTGATGGATTGTGCAATCTTTGTGAACACCATGACCTGAATTGTTAATATCGTTAATGTTATTATTTGATTTGATGTGAATAGAAAGCCCAAAATTAGCAAACATTGTGGTGGTTATGATGATATGGAAATGTTCAGCAGTCTCTACAAGTCAGATTAATCACGTCTTGTTTATGAGAAGACAAATAACCCTTTATCAGTTCAACGTATGTTAAAACAGCATAAGATTAGTGTTAAGGAAATTGAAAATCAGTTTCTTGTAATTCACAAATAAGTATTTTATTTCAATTCATATAAAAAAGTGTTCTCTTGTATCACTTATCAAAACCTTATTAAGATAAACTTTTATATCATATTTTAGATTTAGAAGTTTAAGTTTAATTAATTTTCTTTAAATTAGTTTGTATAATCGTACTTATATATTGTAATTTTTTTTTGACATCATTAGTATTAATTATTAAAAAATAAATATTTACATAATTATCCGTAAAATTGATCAGATTAAAATATACATTATTATTATCTTCTAACATATGGTAAGAAATTTAACTAGTGCTTATTTGTGTTTATTTAAAACTATTTTGTTCATAATTTCCTATATTTATTTATATTTTAGTTATTACCGAAAATTAATGTTTAGGATTTTCTTTTATCATGAAATTGATATGAATTATTATTGGTTTGATTTAGGATTTAATCGCGTTCTTTATAAACCCTTTATTAAAGAAATAAAACAAGAGTTTGGTTTGGCTGCTGAAACTAAAACCTTGGAGTGGTGGTGTTGTTTCCAGGGATGTGGGCTTGGATTCTTGGTGAAGGGCGTAGGGCGGGGTGCGAGGTGGCGTGCACCTACAATTGGGTGGCGCTCCGGCACATGGGTGGTGGTCCAAGAACCTTTCCGGGGGGCGTGAGCAAGTGGAAGTGGAAGCGAATGCACGAGAAACTCGCAAGTGACAAACAGAAAAGACTTATCGAACAAGAAAAGCAGCTCTACGAGGCTCGCATTCGCTCCCACATCCGTTCCACCCTCTCCCCTGACCACCGCTCCGCCGCCGCCGCCACACACCGTCCTTTCTCCCCTAAAGACCACGTCAAAGCCCTCGCCGACCGCTTCGTCAGAGAAGGCGCCCAAGATCTCTGGAACGCGAGCGACGGTCCCCTGACTTCGAACCCGACACCGAACCAGACACCGAACCCGACACCGAACCTGACACCGACCCCAAACCTTAATTTTCTCCCCAAACATTCTAGGGCCTACCGTTCGGTTCCCGAGGTTAGCAACAACCGTGTCGGGGCCCCCAAGTATAGGTTTTGGCGGAAGGGTAGTGATGATTCTTCTTCCGGTGATAGCGAGAGTGAGAATGAGAGTGAATTGAGTTTGAAGACGGGTAGTAGTGCTTCTTTGAGGGAGTATGATGTGAAGAGAGAGAAGAGGGTTGTGCCTAAGACATCTCAAGAGGTTGAGTTTATTAGGCATGAGCTTAATAAGCGGAAGTTGAGACAGAATGAGGAGCAAGAGAGTGAGAAACAACACAGCAATGAAAGCATTCTAAGCAACACAAGGTGTTCTTATTTAGCTATTATGGATTTTTTATTTTAATGCTGGTAATAGAAAGCGGTTTTTCTTTGAGTATTTGTGATTGATTAGAGCATTCACTTATCGCTTGTGGGAGGGATGGTGATGCAAAATGAAAAGGGTATTGATAGATGCATGCAAGGTTTTTTAAGTTGCAGTTTAAGTGTGATTCTTGGCATTGCTGGAAATTACGGTTATGGCTACAATAGTGGTTGTAGACACCATTTCCTTGGATCGATATGAAATGTTTGGTTATTGCAATGGGTGATTCAGATGTTTTGTTTTTTTGTAGATTTGATGAGTGCGGTCTATCACCGCAAACTGTCAAGGCACTTTCTTCTGCTGGTTATGTTCATATGACACGGGTACAAGAGGCTAGCCTCTCGATTTGCCTTGAGGGTATGTTGCCCTTTGCCTTGAGGTCAATCCAATTTCTATTTTCCATTTATTGTTGTTGTTGTGATTATCTCGTGTTCATCTTACTAAACTTGTGTATGTTAATGTTCCTGCATTATAGTATTTTATTTCTCAAGTGCACTTTGTTTGAGTCCAGTTTGAGTCTTTTGCTTGTTATTGTAAGATGACTGTTGGATTTGATTTCGATGATGTTTTTAGTTATGTTGCACTGCAGGTCTGGATGCTTTAGTGAAATCTAAAACTGGCACCGGAAAAAGTGTAGCTTTTTTGGTACACCCTGAATTTTTAATGTTGTTTTATCACACTACGTTCTGTCTTGAATTTTTTTCCTATCAATGATGTTGAGTGCAAACAGCTTCCTGCTATTGAAACAGTTCTGAAAGCTATGAGTAGCAATACATCTCAACGGGTCCCCCCAATATATGTTCTTATTCTCTGCCCTACAAGGGAACTTGCTAGTCAAATTGCTGCTGTAGCAAAAGTTTTGCTGAAATATCAAGATGGCATTGGGGTGCAGACTCTTGTTGGAGGCATACGATTTAAAGTTGACCAAAAACGTCTTGAATCAGATCCATGCCAGGTTTGGTGTTATATAGGAAAATATCTGTTTCCTATTATGTGGCTTCTGGCCTAGTTTAGGTGTTTTCTTGGTGGGCAAGGGGGAATAGAAAAGAACACAAGAAAATAAAGAGATGTTACTGATTGTGTGATAAAATCGTCACTCAAAGTAGAAAAATAATGCATTGTGTATTCCTTGTATCAATTTTTTGCAGATACTTGTTGCTACACCTGGTAGGTTGCTGGATCATATTGAGAATAAGTCTGGAATATCTCTTCGACTAATGGGCTTGCAGATGCTTGTTCTTGACGAAGCTGATCATTTACTGGACCTGGGATTTAGAAAGGATGTAGAAAAAATTGTGGACTGTTTGCCCCGTCAAAGGCAATCATTACTCTTTTCTGCAACCATACCAAAGGAGGTTAGTTACATTTTTTTTATAATTAATCTTTAACCTCAGATTCTTTATTCTGTCAACAGTTTTGCTGATTCTCAAAAATATGCAGGTACGTCGTATATCCCAGCTTGTTTTGAAAAGGGAACACAAATATGTTGATACAGTTGGAATGGGTTGCGTGGAAACTCCTGTTAAGGCGAGTTACAGCAACCATTGTCATACTTTAAAAATTGCATAAGTAAAATAGATATTCAATTGACTTCTAGAGCCTTAGGTTATACATTTTTTCTTGTTGGGGAAGAGGGGGTGGGGTTACTATTATAATTTTTGAAATTTTTTAAAACTGTTATTGTTTTATTGATTGTATAAAAAAATTTCATTGGTCTGCATTAATGGTTATTCTGGTTTGCTATCACAGGTGAAGCAATCTTATCTCATTGCTCCTCACGAGTCACATTTTCAATTAGTGCATCATATTCTGAGGGAGCATATCTTGCAAACACCTAATTATAAGGTTAGTAATACATATGCTGTTTCAGATTTTGAATTGCTTTGCTGTATATTTTATGGTTTTGATCTGTAGATTTGCCTGCAGGTTATTGTATTCTGTATAACTGGAATGGTGACCTCACTCATGTATAACCTTCTTCGGGAAATGAAAATGAATGTTAGGGAGATGCATTCACGAAAACCTCAGCTCTATCGTACTCGTATATCAGATGAGTTCAGGGAATCCAAACAATTGATTCTTGTCTCATCTGATGTTTCATCACGGGGAATGAATTATCCTGATGTCACCTTAGTCGTACAGGTATGCTTACATATTTTAATATGTTTCCCCTCATGCTTTTCTGTAATTGGAATGTTGGAATTTTTCTTCCTTTTTCACCTTTTGATTTGTGAGGGTAAATTAACAACAACTGAAACGAAGTTCCTTATGAGACTAGGAATTGTTTCTTGCTGGAAATATGAAGTAAAAGGTGGATGTTTCTAGCCAATGAATCCATCAGGAACTACTTGTTGGCCCCATGTCCTGTACATTTGTGTGAAATCCATTGTGGATATAGTGCACACTTCACTTTTTATTAATGGTTTCCAAATGGAATTCAGGTGGGAATTCCTTCTGACCGTGAACAATACATACACCGCCTTGGAAGAACAGGTCGGGAAGACAAAGAAGGGGAAGGCCTATTGTTGATTGCTCCATGGGAAGAGTATTTTTTAGATGAAATTAAGGATCTACCTCTACAGGAATTCCCCTTACCTAACATAAATCCACACACAAAACTTAAGGTAAATGTCTTGCTGTTCCCTGTATATATATATATATATATACATAGATATTTTGATCCACAAAATTCATATTGTGTCTTGACATATAATTTTAGATGAAGAATGTAAAGATGATTACTCCACGTTTATTTTGTGCATGACTTTGCTATGGACACTGTAGAATATACATAAGTTAACTGCAATTTTTGTCTATGATCCTTGCAGATTGAGAATTCGATGGCAAAGGTTGATAATGACATCAAAGAAGCTGCTTATCATGCTTGGCTTGGCTATTATAACTCTATCAGGGAAATTGGGAGGGAAAAGACCACTGTAGCTGAGCTGGCAAACCGATTTTCTGAATCAATTGGTTTACAGAGGCCTCCTGCTCTCTTCCGAAAAACTGCTATAAAAATGGGTTTGAAAGACATTCCTGGAATTAGAATTCGGAAATAGTTCAGCTGTGAGCATAGATATGGAGATACAAGCGGCATGGGATAAGGTCATTGAATTTTGTTTCGTGTTTTTTCAATTGTTAGTGCTGAATCCTGTATTTAGTCATAGTAAGTGATGTAGTCCATATCAGAATAGTAATTCATTGATGATTGGCTTAGTTTAGAGGGGAAAAGTAGAAAAAATGAAATTGTTGTCTGACTTCATTTAAAAGATAAATGAATGGTATCTTAACTCTTTTGAAGTTAAAGTAATTGGAAAAATGACAGATAACTATAGGATAGACCTAGTCTTCACAAAATTTATAACAGTGGCTAAAGATCTTTAGCCTATGGTGCACAATTGTGGACATAGAAGGATTTGTCTAGCATTAAAATTGTTAGTAATATTTGAGGGCGTTAAATGCGTTTCACTGATTTTCGTTTGGAGGAACCTCTTGCTTAAAACATTATTATATTAGAATTGTGTACTTATAATTTAGTAATGGCTCGAAAGGTTGTTCATCAAGACACATCTGGCCTGTGCAACCAGTACACGATCATAAATTGACACAGGAGTCAGGTTATTCTTTCTTGCACATCCAATGGGGTGTAAAAAATGTCAAAACTATCTTTTCATATGGTTTTGATGGAAAATTCTGGATTAAACAATTTGAAAAGTTTTCTTAAATTTAAAATGAGTGTTATGTTGTGGATTGTATAATTTAATATTTTTTAAAATTTTATTCAACGTTAACAATAATTTGGAAATGTGTTTTTTATTATACAACTCATTAGTTTTTTCACTTTTCCAGGGTAGATTAATCCGAATTAATTTTCTTAAGTTTTGTTCTAGCCAAGAATGGAAATCTGAATCTCACTTTAGTAAGAAATACATATTTGTAGCCCTAATCTTTGTTCTTCTATTTCTGATCTTGTTTTTCACTTTTATGCTCTACTGATCTCCTTTCCTATTGTATTTGGCTGGGCACCGTGCAACTTCCCATTCTCTCAAGCTTGAAATCTAGTAAAGAAGGATAAAACTGGCATTTGACCACATTACATCCACCAGCCAACATCATTTGTTAATAAATATACAAGTGTGATAACATTTTGTAATAATTTTATAAATAAATAAAAATTTAGAATTTCTATTAAAGGAAACATCTGTGTACAATCTCTTAGGTTTTTTAATGTTTTGGATTGGATTGAAGAATGAAATTGAGAGAGTTAAAAAGAAGGCAAAGAAAATAAAAAGTAATATGGTTTGGATTAAAAAATATATAAGTGAAAAATTGTGAGAAACATGATAGATATAATAAATTTAAAAAGAATTATAAAATGATGTATTTATAAAATGTTAACAAATTATAATTTTATTATTATTTAATAATTTTAATTTTATTATTATTTTAATTTCATTTATTTTTATTATTTGTTTGGGTTGAGAGGAAGTGTAAAAAAATCTTATAAAAATCTTCAAATCTCTTCAAAATTAAGAAAATAGTTTAAGATAAACTATCTTATTTTTTATGTTTTTCAATGATTTATTTTTCGTTTTTCCAGCTTTCTGTATTCTTTCTGTTTCTGCTTTTCCACTTCTAGATCCAACCAGGTCCTAAATGAAAAAGAATTTAGGTTTCTCAAATATAATAAAATATTTGAAAGTCACAAGGAAAGCAGTCTCTTATCAATTATATCAAAGTTTAAGATTTTACAAAATAAAAAGTTTTAGACAAATTGTTAACCACTTAAATTAAGATTTGAAGTATCTTTAAAATAGAGATTGTCAACATCAACAACAGAAAAAGAATGTTAAATTATCTGTTTTGACGTTTGTCCTGCACCCCCACGAGTACTATTATGGGACCATTACATTGTTCAACACGAAATCACCTTGACCTAAATAACCGTGGCCATATTAAACTGATCCTGGGTCCACCTTGTTATTCAGGAGTCAAATTGGTATCCCCGTTAGGATGCAACAAGAGACATGTAACAGCACAGCATAATCACAATAAACTCAACCTGTAAGAATCAAAAACCCAGAGATGTGATCGTGGTGATTAAGAAAAAGTTAACTAGTCATAAATCACGATAATCAAGCTGACAATTTATTTAGCACCAATGTAAGTGCCTACTTGCTTTTCAATTAACCCAGAAAATGAGTTCTTCAACTTGGGTAAATTGAAGTTTGAACAAGCAAAACTTGTTTGGACAAATCTCTTGTCCTGTCCCAATATAAGCGCATTATACAACTCAGGCATTAAAAATATAGTTAAAATAAAAGGAACTCATAAAACTGGAGTAACAAAGAGAGAAGCAGCTAATAATTAACACTATTTGAATTTTCCTAACGATCTTCAATTAAAGTATAAAATGTTCAAATGGAAGAGGCTCCAGGTGATTAAGCACATAGGTTTGGGTTCCGTCCAAAAACAGTCACTACTAATTTATATCATCATTCATCGTGACCTTTAGATTTGAACATATTCAATACATGCGGATAATGTCCAAGTCCTAACCACTGCTGGCATGATTCAACTTCTACCGTCGGTGCAGGTTTATACTTGTACACTCATCAAAGAGACAGATGATTGAGAATGACCCTAGTTTTATTTATGTATTTATTTAGTGCACAATGAAATTCCAACCCCAATAAGTCTAGTCAATTAGAACATGCGCCAAACGGGCCCTCATTAATGTGGTTTTAGCCACGACCTTCTGTGCAAAACAGTTGCTACACTCAGAAGCATCAACTTATGACAACCCATTTATCTCTTTCATTGACTCGAAGGTAGCCAACTTCACAAGTAATGGTGCTTGAAAGCATACCTACTAGATATACCAGATGAGGATAAAAAGATTGAGACAAGGAATTCAAAAATCCATTCTCTTTTGATTTCTTATCAGGGACCCCATTCTTCAACAGTTCGCTCATAATTGAGACTACGAAATGACTTGGAAGAGCAAGAGCAACCAGACAGCTGCTTTTGCATCAGTACTATGATTTTGGTATTGACTAGATGAGGTTCCTGAGGAAACCAATCGAAGGTCTCACGAATTAAGAAATAGTTAAATATCCCTTCTGATTATCAATAATACTAGATTAGTGGCCAGAGCAGACGAGGAAAGACAAAATTTAAATCGGAAAATGTTACCAACACTACCTGTCATTCTAATCCAAGAACAGGGTGTATGTGAAAGCATGCACAAGTCTTCGCAATTATTATCACACGATTAAATTACAAAACTCTAAATGAGCGCCATAATAGACCCAATTGATAGAAAAGTCAACTGTCACATCCTTTTTCTAAGCAGTATTTTTCTTTGGCACTCCACCAGAGTAATAAAAGGACCAAAGAGGACTCCAGCTTTCTTGAACAATAATTTAAAAGCACAACTTTTATTAATCATGTGTTCAAGTTTAATGCAGAAGTATCTAATTATATCCTCCCGGCTATTCCGAAAGTTATCTGAATCATCAGAGTGAAATTCCAACTAAATGACCTGAATCAAAATAAGTGAACACACGCAACTGTGCCTGAAACAAGCACAATTGCTTAATCTTGATTCTGTTTTGTCAACTAGTCCAGCAATGGTCGGACAGCAAATCCATTTATGGTCAGTGGGCAGTTTGGCCATTTCACTGAAATCAATTTAGTTTTGGCTCTATCTTCTCTAATTCTTCCCTGACCTCGTATAAAGGGACAATAAACTGTCCTGCATAAGAGAATAACTAAATTCAGGCTTTCTCTTTATTACTGTGTTAGTTGGTATTTTATGTTTCTCACAACTCACAAGACTGCAGTGATGGCAGTTCAATATTCAAGGCTCTCACTTCTGATCTTAATGACTATACTGATGCTTAGCCAGCTCTCAAGTTGCTGCAAGGCCGGCAGATGGATGAATAAGGAAATCAAGCAAAAAGAAAAAAGCACCTCTTCTCAACGGCTCTCAATCTCATGGCATTTCTATACAAAGACACAACAGGGACCTAGCACAGAAAAGGTCCACCCACTTTATGGAGTTTCCCTACGAGATGTTCCAGGGGGTCCAAACCCCCTTCATAACTGATCAACTATCTATCAATCTGCTGCTTGTCAAGTTATACAAGTTTTTGCAGGCTTCTGGTGTAAAATATTTTTTAGTTTCCCATTAAAGATGTAGAATGGATAGTTCTTGAGCATCATCGTCCAAGTCTTCTAAAGACAGAAATTGTACTTTGATTCAATGGAAAAATAATGAACTATGCAGACATTTATCCAAAAGAATAAAGTGTTCTTGAAAATTTGCAAACAAAAATTATGTTTAAAATTCTCTATGACCTGTGTAATTCTCGGGTTGGGAATCTGAATAATTTGTGGTAGAAGGTATGCTAAAAGGGAACTTCTGACTAAAATATGAACAATGAAAGAAAGAAACATAATAAGGTGACTGTAAAAGAAATTATGACTAAATATCATTTTTCTTTCAAGATTGATATTTACTTAGATTTTGGTAGTTTCCCCCAATTTCTTTCACTCACATGCCAGTAAATAGCAGTAAAAGAAGTCTCCGTAACAAGATTGCAGGACTTTGACAATAAAGCTTTTGAAAGATAAAGTGAAACTCATAGTGGAAACAAATTGAGTTTTCAAAGTCAAATTTATCATCCTTAAGTGTTACTCTAAAGCTCAATCTGGAGAACTCAGATTTCCCGAGGTTAAGAATAAAAGCCCAGCTGCCAACCCAAATTCTCATTTCTTTTAATCTCAAAATGGAGAAATGCAAGAGTATGGTGTTTAGTGAAATCCAACCCCAACATTTTCATATTGTTTGCACGAGCCTCGTTAGTATTTACTTGTCTTTATTATTTTAGCTCTTAGTGACTCCTAAATAGTCATTAATCTCTTCTATAGCAATATTTCATAAATTAATTAGTCTAGGTAGTAAGAAATTGTAAATTTCGTAATTATTGTGCAAGTCTTTCAGGAAAACACATATTTGGACTTTTCATTTCACTGCTTATACCATTTGATGTGCTTGCTGGGAACATAACAAAATGGTAAGTGCTAACAGCGAAGGTAACAGTAGACATGCATGAATATTTACTCAATCTTTGTCAACAACCTATCTCGCTAGATGAGATTGACTACTTGGATTACACAATATTATTATCTCGGTTAAAAACCAAACCCTCAACAATAATGAAAAAAAATTAAATAAAAAATTTAATGCAATATTGTTATAAATTGATAAAAAGGGAATCTTTTGGTGTGGTTGGTGGGGGAAAACAATGTATCTTCTGAATAGACTCTTATCTCAAGATCACCCATCCAAGTCCTCCCCTCACAGGGAGTTTCAATACTATTTTCGTTGACTCGTAGTGGTTTAACTGATAAATAGCTGATAGTTTAGCATATGTCCATAGACCAGTATTGAAATTATGCAACAATTTTTACCGGAGAAAAAAAAGTACCATGTAATACTTTGGCAAAGCAATATAAAGATGGAATTAAGTTTGGCAAAATGTATAAAGAAGGACTTTGGCAAAATGCACAATTTTACATGCAAATGTATAAATAAACAAAAAAACTGAGGCAATTAAGTGGACACCTATACTATATTCATAATTCATGGCAAAAAACAAAGGGAAAACAAAAGGTAGGAAATAACCTTCACCCTTGTTTCTAAAAAGAGAAAACCAAGCCGCATCTCTTGTTGACAACCTGCAAACATTTGGCATAAAATATGTGAAATATGAATCTCCCTTCCACATAAGCCAAGTGAGTGAATTGTAAAAACTTACCATAAAACATCCTCGCTACATAATTTCAGTTCCCACAGGATCAACAGAAAAATGAAGAGACAAAGATTTGTGAGCGATAGGCTGGAACTTAGAATGCCATACCTGTTTTTCAAATTCAAAGATAACTTAGAACCTTGCTGTGCATTTTCCCAAGATATGGTTACAGTGGTAATAGTTTAGTTTTTTAAATACACTTACATCATGAAGTTATATTCAAATTTGCTCATTAGAAATTCATCTTATTAAGTTGAAATTATCAAAATGGAAAAACTCAAAAGGGCAATATATGATGTACTTCATGTACTCAAGCAAAAATTTTCAATTTTAAATTAAGGGAATATATAATGTACACTTAAACAAGCGAAGGGTAAAAGAAAAATTATACTAATCTATCATTTTACGTTATTTACTTTAAAAAAAGGTATCAAATTAGAAATATTTATTAGAAATGAAAAATTTAACCTCTCTTCCATTTCCCTCCGAAAACCCATTCTCAAAGAAACCTAAAAATGACCGTCACCCAACTAATTACAATTGTCATTTACCTAGAGAAAACGACAACACAAACCCAAGCAAAATTTATAATTATATTGTTTACAGAAAAAGAATACATTCAGATACGTTTTCTGTTTAAAGTGTGGCATGGAGATGAAATTATAATCGTCTCTAAAATACAATACACGCTACTTTAGACCAAAATCTGTAAGAAAAATAACAGCCCAAATCCAAATGTGTCAGAAACAATAAAAGGTTTCTTACATTTTTGTACTCTTTGCTGTTTATAAATATCTCAAATGCCTCAACTGCAGAAGAAATGTCATCATCAATCAGTACCAGTGCTGTACTGAAACGAAAACAGATGCTAAAGATCATGAGACTTAGATTACCTGATCGAAATCGTATCACAACTCCGTGAGTATACTCCTTAGAGCTTGGACTAAAATTCAAACCTGGCAATATAGTAATAACCCAGTTAGGCAGTTACAAATCAAAATTCAGTGAAAAGGATATTCTTCGTGCTATTTTATACAGTGCAACCAACTGCACTCCCACCAAGTGGGGTCAAGCACAGAGGTTGTTTCAATATTTGAACCCGCCATCTCTTAGTTACTAGGCAGTAACCTTTCCATTGTGCCAAAGCTCACCCTAACTTTCATACTATTCTATTGTGAAATTTTTTAACTTTTGATGAGCCAACAGAACAAGAAAATTAAGAAGGAAACAACTGTATAAGTGATGGTGGTACTGGAAGCTTACCTAGAGTAAATTGAACTATCAAGGAAGGAGATTCAGACATCACCGATGCCAGAGAGGCCAATGCATGCTCAGCCTGCTTACCAAGGGCAGCCTCATTAAATGATATTAGAAGCACAAACTCCACTCCATGGTTGAACTCCTGGTATATACATTGCAAGAATCAGAAACAGGACGTGACATACGTAATGAGATATGAACAAAAAAGCGACACCTTAACCTAAAATGTACAAGAGCAAATATTGACAACATAGATGCATTTATGTCCGTTTCCTTTCAAAGTTTCTAATGTGAATAGAATTTGTGGCCCTAGCTTATGGTCAAATCAACATTTAATGAACAACCCTTTAATTTATAGCCCAACCTCTCCTTTGCGAAATATAGAAAGCATCTCATCATCCACTTCCGATTCAAAATCCACATCGACTAATCCCTGAAACATAAATCAAATGAAAACCAAGTTAAACTGCTCACACCCAGAGGTTCACGCAGCAATAACCGTAAAATAAGGAAACAGAGAATCGGTGTTTACATGTTGGTGCATACATGGCAGTAAGTCAGTACATGATCCTTGAGAACCTTCAAGTAAAAGGGATTCTCATAAAACTTTTCAAGATTTTGCTTCTTCTGAAACCGCATAAACATTGCATGCGTGTAACGCTCTGGATTTGGAGCAGAAATGCGCCCTAAAGAATCAACAAGGTCATTGGCAACAAAAGGAACTAACACTAGATCACACGTAGGGGGGTTAATTTAAAGCAACGGTAGATAAAGGTACGTAATTAGGGAATGCATATGATGTACGCCGCTCCACCTAATGAAATTGCAACAACACCACTCATTTGGTACTGCGTAGTGTACAAGTAATCGAGCATGTCGTTCTCTTCCTCTTCTGATAAATCCTTCTTTGCTTTCAGCAGACAAACGTGTTCCACGATTTTTCTACGAGAAATTGAAACATTGATATTCATATAAAAAAGGAGAAAATCCAGAAGATGAAAATTGGAAGTGCAACAATGAATGGCAGCAGAGACCTTTTCCTCTCAGAACCTAGGCTGGAGCTTCGGTGGTCGGCGCCACAAAGAACCGTTATCCTTTGATTCCTTGGCGCAGTCTGGAATCGGTTCCAGTGGTAAGCTGGAAAAGAAATTGGAATTGATGTGATAAGGGTTAAAAAAATGAAGATCAATGGAATTGAGAGTTGAAGGGGGAAATTCACAGACCGTGAAAAGATAGAAGGGCTTGGGGGAACCGATGAGGGATAGAAAGAGAAACACAAGAGCCATAGCTTGACCATTGCATCGCAAAACCCATTTCCTTCAGCTTTGCGCTTCTCTTCTCCGATAAAATCGACACTGAGTTTTATTTTATCACAAAAGCAACAAATTGGCTGGAAAAAAAAATGGGTGGACTGGGAAAAACCAACGCCTTTCATTTAAATACCACGCAAAATTTGGCGCCTTACATTTTAAGTGAACTACACTTTCTGTTGCTCTCTCTCTCATTTATTCATTTAAAAACTTTTTACACAACATTCAAATTTACACCTATGAAGCAATAATTTTTATACATCATAATATTTACAATCATTATTATTATAGTTATTTTACCAACATCTTCACTGTCATTCTATCACAATTCACCATCCTTTTTTTTAATTAATCTCCCTCGTACATTAGCATTCATAGTCTATTTTTCCTTTCATTTCTAGGTGGGCTGACACAAAAAAAAATGTATCAGCAGAATAGATATTTTGTTGGTTTGTTTTTATACCGGGGTTTGCAAGTATTGTAGGTATTTTCACAGCTTGCTTTGTACTCGGGAATCTGGCCTCTGTCTGCAACCTGTAATCAGTGCTAATTTTGATTACTAAGCATGATCACAATTGAAGTCCAGAACTACATATAGGACTGTTGCAGGCTTAAGTGGAGATCCGGGTGTTTCAAACAAACCCACTTTTGAAACATTGGGTAGTTTATACTGCAAAGAAATGCTTTGTTTCACTTGTAGAGTTGAATAAAAGAATTGAACTTTCGATCTACTAATTGATGTATAGAAAGTTACAAGACTAGGAAAATGAATATAACATGGTTTTAATATACAAGGATTCACAAATTATTACCAGTTGTTACAGATCACAACAGTCCGTCAGCTACAGCCTTGATGTATAAAATAAAAAATAAAAATTCTAAACAAATAAGAGTAGGAAAGAGCAGCAAGAACCTCCTGACTATTTCAGTCTAATAATCTAGTTTATAGGCTGTCTGATACATTGTCTATTTGAACTAATACAACACTAGTTGAGAGCTAATCAGGAATTGTTCAAGTTTTGAAAAAGCTCTGGAAGATGGGCATTGGTCAGCTTCGTTCTCTTGTTGATTTCACTCTTCTTTTTCTTAGGCTTGGGCTTGGAAGAAATGCCTTGAATTTGTGCTGCACTCCTCCTCTTTGCAGTGTTGGTGGCGGGCTTCATTCCATTCTTTTGAAGATCCTTCTCTATATCAATCATATCACGAGGCAATTCAATACCCCGGAAAAGCTGTTTTAGATCATCATCCACCTTAATGTGCAATTTGGGGTCGTTAGGGTAGGCAATGTCTTCCTGTGAATCAAAGTTGGACAGCAGCCAAATCTGCCCTGCAGCTTTCAAAGCCTACAAACCGAAAGGTCTATAAGGTCCTATTCCATGATAAAAACATTTATTTTCAACATTTTGACTCTGCAATTTGTGCAAAAACATTAACTAACACTACAAGTCATCTAATTGAAGTCATTTTAATTCCACTTCATCAAATGATTCTATCCTTATTTACATATTTTGTTAAAAAGCAAACAAGATATCCATTGATACGTCAGCATAAACCTCAATAAGAAAATAAGCAAGGTCAATGATCTTGGAAAAAATACAAAAGGAAAGACAAAACAGATGCAGAGAAGTGCAAGGAGGAAAATTTCAACGTGTTTTTTTATACTATTAGGCAGGATGCCCTTCAAATTGAACTCCTGCAGTAAGAACACCTGAAATTCTGCCCGTTAACACAGCTCCAAAGTCCAAACCCAATATGTGTATCAGGAAAGATTGAACTGCACTCAAGCTAGGGGCACCTTTGACAGCAAGGTTTTCTAATGACTGATTAAAAAAATGGTTTCATTGCCTCGGTACTAACCTAGATGCTATAGTATAATTGTTAGGAGAAAGTGGCAAAATAAATTTACAAACGGACCAACGTGCATTCATGTTTCTCCAAAATACATTATGTAGACAAGAGTCAAATGTAAAAGAAATTATTACATATATCTAGTCTAGGAAAAAACAACCAGTGTCCCGGAAAATCAATACCAAGAAATGCTCAATGGGGGGACCTAATAAAAGTCATTTTACCTGCAAGTCTTCCATCACTGTTGGGTAAGCATCTTTTAAGTCAATAACCGCAAGGCCCTCAGGATACTTGCGTATCAGTTGAAGAAGTTCTGTTTTGTCCTTAAGACCATACTTTGACTATAGACCAAAAGCAAACAACAAAAGAAGAGGAACATGTTATTTTCTAAAGGATCATCCGCATAAATGAATGTTAAGAACTACAGTAGTACAGATATATCATGTAGGTGCATGAATAAAAGTAACCTTGTAAGAGAATCGTAGGCCGTCATAATTCACTTTTGGGTTTTTCCTAAGATTCTCAAAGACATCTTTGTTAGCCTTTATGTCAACATAGCATGCCTGGTTTATTTGCTCCGGTGTTAAAGCTTGTCTCGTCTGTCGGCAAACAAATAAAGATAAGAGAATGATAAAACAAATCCATCAACCTTAGACAGCATCAATCACCATTTCAGATTCATTAGCCACAAATTAACTTCAAGAACGCTGAAACAAAAGCGTGGTTATACATGTCCTGTAGATTCTTATGGTTATATTATACACATCCTGTGGACTATTACGGAAAAAAAAAATCTCCTCATCGATGATTTAGGAACACAGATTTGAAATTTAAAACTGAAATCTTATTTGGACAAATTTCTCAATTAAAAGTAGTAGAAAATTAAAAGAAAAAGATAAAATGAATTAAACTTCTCCAATAAGTTAAAATCAACTTATACACTTCCTTTTTATAGAAATTCTCTAATTTAACTTCTCCAAAAGTTGGTTTTACCTTATGCATAAGATAATTCTAACTTATTCAAAAGTTAATTTTAAATTTATCCAAACAAGACCTAAGTGTTTCTTGAGAAGTTTAATTGACATGCCCAAGTTTTTTCTTTTGAGAAATTTATCCAAACAATATCAAGTGTCAGTTGACATGCTTATCCAAACAGAACTTAACATGCAGACAACCCAAAGCATGCAAGTGCCAAGAAAAACTCCATTTTTAATTTTTCTATCATGAGGGTGACTTATCCATCACTGGTACCATAAAAGAATGAGAATAAAACCACAAACCCGATGAAACAAAGACCAATATAGTTGGAGGCAAATTGGATAGGTACCTCTAGAAGGAGATCAATAACACGCTTCATCTGAGCACCCACAGGGGCTTTACGTATGCTGTTAATATGCTGAAGCCTCTCCGTGTCGTTCGAAAACTTAACCGCAGGGGGCGCGTTTCTTCCATTGGCCGAGCCATGCGCGGCAGATTTTTGGCTTGCTGCGGCCTTGCTTGCTGCAATGCTTGACAGTGTCGTTTGGCACTTTTCTTGCTGCTTCTTGAACTTGTCCAACCTCTCCTGCAACGCCATCTGAAAAGCGAAACACACGAACGACGGTTACGTTACTCAGTTTGAAATTCGCAGCACTGGGAGTGTAAAACTCGAGTTGAGTGTGCAAATTGAGAACAGAGAAGGGGGAATTGGAAAGAAAAAAAACCCTAACAGGGAGAAAGTGATAGCGTCGAAAAGGGAAGTAGAAAAGAAGAAGCTTTTGGGGAAGTGAGTGTTGAGTTTTGAATGCCCTAATCTTGTTGCAGGGAAAGCAGAGAGTTGAGAGAGAGAAGCTAACCGTGAATGGAAGCAAAGACTTTTTGCGGTTACTCACTTTGCTTTGGTTGGATTGGAGTCAGCCACTATCCACAACACAACAACACCAACATATTAAGAATAGCAATTTTGAAAAACAATTTTAATAAAATAATTTCACTTTTTTTAATACATCCTAATGGGAAGCACGTGCACTGTGTCCAAATTTTTTATTATATTATTTTATTTTAAAAATTAAGATTTAATATTTATAAAATATATATATATATATATATATTATTTGTAATTGGTGTGTAATTATCATTTTGAATGGAAATAATATAAAAGAAGTGATATAAATTATAAATTTATGTGAAAGAAAAAAATATACCTGTATTTTTAGTAAATATTTAATTATTTATTTTTTCTTTAATGCTTCCTTTGCATACTTGTAAATTTTATTTTAAGTAAGAAAGAGCAATTAATTTAAAGACACATTAGAGAGAGAAAATTAATACTTCATTAAAATTTGAGAAGATAAATCAATTAATAAATTGAACATACTTATTTATTAGATTTTTTGTGAGTGTAAATTTATATTAAAATTGCAATAGCTACTTTTATTGTATTACCATTTTCGAATATGGTGCATTATGTAAGTAAAAGAGTGAAGAGAGAATAACTGGTTTATATAGAAAATGAGATAGGATTTGTTTGACTTTCATATAGAAATTCAATTATAAGTTAAAAAACAATTTATTTTATAACTTTTTAGTAAAGTATAATTTAAAGTGAATTTTGTTTTTGAATGCATTGTTGCCACACTTATCAGTATAAATTAATTAAAAGTTGAAATGGTAAAATTTAAATACATCCATACAAAACAGATAAGAGTTGTTATAACTTATTTAAATACTTATCTTCAACTTAAATATTTCATCTTTCTTGTTCTTAGTTTGCAAAAACATACATTTTCAAACTATAATCCTTAATTCAACACCTAAATGTTATAGATACAAAAGTTAAAGATTTTTAACCAAATAAAAAGTAAAACTTGTTTAACTATATAATTTTTTTTTATGTTTTGTGTTATTAAAAATAAAAGTTAAATATGTTTTTCCGTTTAAGTATTATAACACAATTTGTTTTCGTCTTTACTTCAAACTTTAAATCATATAGGTGTTTATAGTATAAAAATGATCTGAATAAGTTTTTTTTTTTTTAATGGATTCAATTTATGTTTCAACTTCATCAACCCATTGAAACTATTTTCCATAGACATCATCAAAATAACAACAAATTTTTTAAAAAATAAACAATCATTTTACATATAAAATAATAATTTCAACTATTTTTTTACTATAAATACCTCAATGATATAAAGTTTGAATCAAGAAAAAAAAAATTGTGTTATAGTATATATAAAAAAAAATATTTAACACAAAAATAACAAACATTTTAAAAATAGGAGTTACAACATTAAAATGGATTTTTTCATTATAATACGTCAAAATATGCATTTTTAACATTTTCATATGTTTTTAACAATTTAATAAATTCCTAATTAAAAAAACAACTATCAAGATTTCTTAAAAAAGTTATATAGACTAAAAGTATTAACATCATTTTTCAGGTGGGTTTCTCACTTCAATTAATCACTCTATTTGGCAATGTGACTTCCCTTTTTGGACTAGCCACGTGTTTCTGATTTGGTGATTTTTTTCTTCTTCTTTAGCCATCTTACTTTATATAATGATTTTTAATTAGATGCTAGTTTCATATTTTTATACTATCACCATGTTTAAATTAACTTTAGAAGATGAAAACAGGAAAAAATTAATTTATTTATATTTTATGATGAATTTATTCAATGAAGTAATAACATTTTTCTCAATGTTTTTTTTCTATTTATTTATGTGACTTTTGAGTATATGCATGCAATATGTGTATATTTTTTTAACTATACATATGTTTTTTTTCCTATATCATAACACAAATTTAATTTTTGTCTATAAAATTTTAGACTATTTAGGTATATATAGTAAGAAAATAATAAAAATGAGTTTGTATTTAAAATGATTGTTAATTTTTTTTAAAAAAATTAAATTATTTTTTAAATCTTTTTATTATTTTGATTATAAACTGATGTTTAGTATATTTATTTCAAATTGATTGATAAAGTAAAATTTTAAATTAAATCAATTTCATATATAAAATTATTTATTTTAATTATTTTCATACTTAAAAACACATATACGATATGTTTGTTTGTATAAGGTATGAAAACCAATTTTCCCAAAACATATTTAACTTTTTTTTAATAATGAAATGATATTTACATAATTTTTTTAATAGACTCAACTCGCGTGTGCCCGTATAACTTAATCAAAAGCTATTAAATCATTAGTATTATTGGTATTTGGAGAAAAAAATTCCACACTATTTTTTATGAATCACCATCATAATATAAATATACTATTGTAAAAAATATTTAATGACAAATATTAATTTGATTCAACAACGTTAAATTTTAATTTAAGAATAAAAGACAAAGGATACAAAAAAAAAATGTTTAAAAAGAGGTAGTAGTAAGAGAGTAAATTTAGGTGAAAGGAGGAAAAAATGGTTGTGGTATATTCCAAATAAAAATAAATGCAACAAGTTTTATTTATTACCTGAATCTTCCATATTATTTATAGCATAATCTAATAGATATATTATTGAGGAAAAATGAAGAGAGGATCATGCAATTATTTTCCATTTGAAAAAGAGATTGAAGGAAGAAAAAAGAAGAGTGAAAGTGGAATGATGCAGTAAAAGTGTTTGGGAGATGCGTGAGTGAGAGAAAAACTGACCTAACACATTTATTTAAGTAAAATAAAAATAATTTTGGGAGAAACAAAAAGTGTGTTACATTTCAATCTTTCATTCAATAGAACACGTGGGATGGGAGGCGGATCCGTGGACTCAGATTAAATATTCTCAGACACAAATAAAAGCATCTAAAGCAATCCTCGAAACTCTTATCATACCCTCACTTCTCCTTAGCCAACCCACAATTTCACTTTCACCCTTTCGAAAATCGCTGGATCCACCAATTCCTCTCTCCATCTCTCAGTGTAACTACTACCTAATTTTGTTTTTTTAGCTTAATTTTTAGTTTATGTAGCATGGTAGTTTTTGCTTCGTCTGTGTGTGTGCAAGTAATTGTTACTTTTGATTGGTGTTGTTATTTTGTTCGTATATGTTGATGATTTGTTGGGGCAAGAGGTTGGAGGCTTGGAGGTGGGGGTTGGATGAGGTTTTAGTAAAAATCAATGCATCTGTTGTGTCTAGATTCATTTATATTATTTTGTGTACTTTCCCTTTGTGTTTCCCAACCAAGGACCAAAGATTATGGTTTGCTAAAGTATGTTTTTTGCTTTCTTTCTTCTCTTCATATAAGAAATTTGATCTTCGGTTTGATGGGGAGATAGTGAAAAACTATCTGACCAGGTTGCCCTCATTGTTCATGGTTGTTCTGGGTTTGTGTTTCGATGAATTCAATCTGTTTCTTGATGTTATTCTTGATTTTGGCACATGCATGTCCATTGAAGCCGTTTCTTTCTTATGATTCATGAGAGTTGTTTTGTGTTGCAGGGTTTCAGCGGTGATGGGGAAAATCCGGCTTAGTCTACTTTGGTGGGCAAGTTGTGGTTCCTAACATGTGTTGCATGTTACTTATCCCTCTTTCTTGACTAAATAAAACGAGTCAGACTGCAAGTTTTTTTGCAGTGGATACAGATTATTGGGATAAGGGAGATGTACAGAGCTTTGAGGCTTTTGTGAATTTGTTTTATCTTTAATAACATAACCCACGTTCTGAAAATGGGAAGTCCTGATATTGAAAAGTCTGAAGAAACCAATACACAGATTGACAGTAACACAAATTCTAATTCCAAACAGCAGGTGGGTATGAATTTTGAAGATTTTTTATTTTGGGGTTTTTCCTACCCCAACTTTATGAATAATCTTTATCACTTGTTACTTAGTTCATTTTGATAATTTCAGAGTGTAGAAAAAGCTGACGAACATCCTGAATGGTTACCTGATGGCTGGAACATGGAAGTCAGAATCCGTAAAAGTGGTTTACACATGGGATCAGGATACAAGGTGGGAGATAGATTCTCTTAATTTGGATGTTACTTTTGTAGATTGTCAGCAACTTAATATTATTCCTTAAACACCAGCTTGATGTTAGTCATGTAGTTACTTACTGCTGCCAATAATGTATGGTTGACATTATTAGTGTCTAGCTTGCACTGTTCACAAGTTTCTGGCCTTGAATCATGAATATTTTTTTGGAGAATTGTGTAGCAGAAGTTTACTTGAAAATCTTAAACTCAATTCTTCATAACATGCATGACTTAAGTGTATCGTGGTTACAACATTACTATTGTTTTCCCCAATTTGTCTGGCTTGTGACAATTGTCCTAAATTGATGGGCTGGATTTTAGGTTACATCTTGCAAGATCATGCTCAATTAATTTTATGATGGTAATTATATTTATTCTTAAACGGATAAATTCTACACTCTTTACTTGATGTGCTCATGTGATTCTGTAATCTTTGGTGGTATTTTATGTGTTTTTGCTTTGTCACTGGTATTTTTTTCAGGCATCTTAATATCAATAGTTCAACATTATTAAAGCTACTTATCTCTCACTATAAAAATGTTTTCTTGTTCCAGTGTTACATTGAACCATTGAAAGGATACAAATTCTTCTCCAAACCAGAGGTATTACGATATCTCGAAACAGTAAAGGACAGCAGTTGCACTTCCAAGAAGGGGAAGAAATGTAGTAAGATAAATACTCCAAATGACAAGAGTTGCACGTCCAAGGAGAAGAAATGCAGTAAAATGCAGACTCCAAACAACAAGAGCTGCAGTTCCAAGAAGGATAAAAAAAGCACTAGCATGGAGTTTCCAAATGACAACAGTGACACTCCCAAGGAGGAGGAGAAGTACAGTAACATGGATTTTCCAAACAACAACAGTTGCGCTCCCAAGAAGGAGAAGGATGGGAGTAACTTGGATTCTTCCAACGAAAACAGTTGCACATCCAAGAAGGAGAAGATAGGCACTAACATGGATTCCGCAAAGGACAGCAGTTGCGCTCCAAAGAAGGAGAAGAATTGCAGTAACATGGATTCTCCAATTGATGTATGTATCACTTTTTCCTTGCATATTTTTCTGTTTGTTATTAATGAATTATGAATGTTATCATTAGATTGAAGATTGATTTTTCTTATTATCATCTTAAGTATATGATTGATGATTTATGGCTTATGAAACCCAAAATCACACTAAATGGCAGGACTATTGATTATTTATTATGCAACAAGGACCATGGTATGAAAGTTAACTTGAAAATACAACCACAATGAGGAAAAGGTTATAGATTTAAACCATGAAAGAATGTGGCCCACATAAGAAAAGGGCCCCATTCATGAAATTTAAATGACTTCCTCATCTTATTGCCTCAAGTTTATGAATTTGTTTCTTTGCACATCTACATCAACAATTTGGCTTGTGTTTCTGTTGTTGAACACTATGGATGGTAAGAATTTTAAGCCCTAGTCTGTCTCTTTCTTACAGGTTGAATAAATTATTTCATATCTTCTGCGACTTTTGTCTACTTGGGTTGTGTGCTAACACATTTACACTTTTACAAACAAAAGACATAGAAAATTTACAAATAAATGTTATAGCCTAGCTTTTATAAAATTGATTATTGGATGAGCCTTTATTTAGTCCATTGAATATTTTTATGAATTATAACTTATATTTGTAACATCGTTTTATGTTTAATTTTCCAAGCTTTTTGGTGTTTTAGATTGTGATTGAGAAGTCTATTGCGGAGGATTTACCACCTGGGTGGGTAAAAGAATTAAAGATTACAAAGAACAGCAAGGGCATTCGGAAAGATCCGGTATGAAATTTTTTCACCCAAAAGGATATCTTTTTACATATTATAAGAAAGATAGATTTTTATGTAATGTTACATTTTTTCCCCTTCAAATCAAGTGATTATTGTCTTCTCCCATTTAGAGAAGAGGGTAGCAAATAAATCTGTTGTTTTGGTTTATTGAGTTACATGCTACATTTACAGTTTTTCAAAAGTTGATGCTTATATAAATTATGATTGCGTTACACTTCCAACAGTTTTATATTGATCCAGTGAGTGGATATGTATTCCGCTCTAAGAAGGATGTACTGCGGTATCTTGAATCTGGTGATGTTCGGTCATGTGCCTTTAAGCCAAGTAGAAGACAAATCCAAGATGAAGACAACATAACTGTAAGATATTTTTGCATGACTACCATATTATCATTGCTGCTTTTATGGAGTATTCTTATTATTCATTACTTCTTACTTCAAGCTGTCAATAAGTGATTGAAATCTAGGGGATTTTTTCAATCACGTCAGATTTGAGACTCACTGAAAATTCAAGCTTGTTAAGAATTTGTCTTTTTTTAAGATTTGCATAATTGCACAGTGTTCTTTATAGATTTTGGTTGATTTAGTTGTCTAAAGTTGTAGAATTGTATATGATGAGTTGTCCAAACTCTGAATGATTAACAAAGAACAATCTTAAAGTGGGTCTCGGAATCATTAATTTTTGTGTTTGCATCTGAGAATTCATACAGAATAATTTATATACCTTCTTTTGTTCAATCTAGCCACCACCTGCTGCCAAGAGACGGAAGCTGAAGCAGGCTGCAGCGAAGGTTGCTTCTGTTCCCATAGGTGATTCTGTTGTAAAGATGCATTCACTAGACGATGGAGCTACAAACTCATCTGAATTGAAGAAAACATCTGACCCAGGTAGCTCAGCACTTTTGAAAAATGAATCCTTGAAGGAATCAGCAAAAGCACTTTCTGCAGATGATGTGCAAGAGAAGGAGGTTGCTGTGAATACAATGGAGAATGGTAATGAGAATCACAGTAACCATAGCATATCCAAAATCAGGAAGGAGTTCAATGTACGTCAGCGATCATCACCGAGACTTGCTGGAAGTAAATCCGTACAGTTGGTTAACAATGTGATGAATGAACAGACTCCTCAGGTTCCAAAAAGAAACTTGAGGAACAGTAGAAACACTCTAGATGTTGATATTTCTGTGGACCAAGCAGCTCCTAAAGAACAACCACATGAGCAAGAAACAGATAAAATAGAAGACAATAAGCCAGAAATTCAAATCAGATCAAATAAATCAGGTAAAAAGAAAGAGCACCACCTTCCTCGTCGTGCTTCAAAACGATTAGCTGCTATTGAGCATGAGTCAATGAACTCCAAAGTGGAATTGCAGCAAAATCAGTCTGGCCCAATAAATGGAAAGTCAGCAAATAAAAGAGGAAAGTCTGAACCTCGTCTGGAGAAATGTGGAAAAGAGATGGATGATGAGAGAACAGAACCTCGGCTGTCCTTTGCATATCACTATTCGTGGTCTGACCCTAGCTTGGAATATGCAATCAATGCCCTCACTGGTGTGTTACCACCAGCTGATAATATAACCAGTAGTGCCGTTGCTGAAACTGATATTAAAAAAACTTTGTTTAACAATATTCCAGGAAGAAGTGCCACTACAATCCCTGGAACTGATGCTCAAAACACTTCAGTTGGTAATGTTACGGGAAGTAGCACCACTGCAGTCCTTGAAACTGATATTCAAAAAGCGTCAGTTGAGAATGGTACGGGAAGGAGCACTACTGAAGTTCCTGAAACTGATATTCAAAAGGCTTCAGTTGAGAATGGTACGGGAAGGAGCACTACCGCAGTTCCTGAAACTGATATTCAAAAGGCTTCGGTTGACAATGCTACGGGAAGAAGCACCACTGCAGTCCCTGAAACTGATATTCCAAACACTTCAGTTGACATGGGCAGAAGTGCCACTTCAGTTCCTGAAACTGATCTTCAGAAAACTTTGATTGACAATGTTAAGGGAAGTAGCGCCACTACAATCCCTGAAAATGATGTTCAAAAAACTCTGGTTGAAAATGAATCCGGAAAAAGCACTTCTACAGGCCCTGAAACTGATATTAAAAAATCTTTGATTGACAGTGTTACAGGAAGCAGGGACAGTGAAAATAATTTACTTGACACTGTTATGGGTAGCAGGGACAGTGATAACAATTTACTTGACACTGTTATGGGTAGCAGGGACAGTGATAACAATTTACTTGACACTGTTACGGGAAGCAGGGACAGTGAAAACAATTTACATGACACTGTTACAGGAAGCAGGGATAGAAAATCCCAGGTACGTTCTAATAAACCCAAGAGAAAGAAAGAGCTCAAAGTACCTGTGCGATTATCAAAGCGACTTGCTGGCCTTCAACCTGAGTTACCGCCTGCTGAAAGAGCTCTTGAATATTCCACTAGAAAATCATGCAAAGAAGAGCCAAGTCTCACTGCTACTTTAACTAATGGAGTGTCTGATTATCACGATGCCGGGGAAGAAACCAAGCTTACACCTATTCAAGTTTCTGATAGTTTGAAAACAGAAGTAGTTGGAGAACCATTAAAACGGAGTGAGAAGTCACATGATGCCCAAACCGATCACAAGGAACAATTGGAGAAAGTTGAAGCTGAAAATGTTGGTGATGTGAGATCAGAGCCACAGCTCCCCTTACCGTTTGGGGACTCTTGGTCAGATCCATGCCTAGAATTTGCTATCAAGACACTCACTGGTGCTTTTCCAGTTGATGCTGGTGGAGACATTATGCCTGCTTTGCCTCCTGGCTTTGATAATCCGCCATATAAGCAAGTGCATCGAAGTGTGGTGACAGACATCAATCAAGAAGTTCATGATAACTCGAACCAATCCTCTCACAATAAGGAGCTTAATATGGTTAGTCAACCTGAGTTGAGGACCGGCTCCACCTCTTATGAAAATGCTCCTAAGTTTACAACTAGAGATTTTGATCAATACAACATACTTAAGAATTTGGATGGGGAACCTAGTCTCACTGGAAACATAACACAACATGTGCATCATTCTACCAATATAAACACACTATCACATGAGCCATTAAAGCAAAATGGACAGGCAGTTGAGGGTGAAACTGTCACAACGGAGCAACAACTAATTGAAACTGGAGCTGTAAACCATGATAATTCGGAGTTACAGTATTGTGCACCGTTTATGAATTCTTGGTCGGACCCATGCCTAGAATTTGCATTTAAGACTCTTACAGGTGTGATACCAGTAGAGGAAAATTTAACACTCCAAGGATGTTTCCCGGAACCGGCTAACTATCATGAACGGAGGGATGGTGTCTCATTGTTGCCAGATTTCAGATCTTCCAGCTTTTCACAAAGCGATTTCTCTTTTCTTCATGATACAGGGTCTAAGTCCATGCCGGGGCAGCAGTCATCAGTAAGCTCTTCATTCCTACCCTTGGAAAAAACAAGCCTTCAAGGTTTCGCTGGAGTTGATCCTCAAACACACTTTTCTCAGTGCAACAATAATTTTCAAAGAAGGTAAGCTAGTTAGATGTTTGGCGCTACCTCCAGGATAACTACTATTGGTATGTAGTTATACTTTTGTAGACTGCAAAATGTTTGTCATTAAGCATCCTTTTACTTTCCTTGTGACATTTGTAAATACATTGTGAACATAAGGTCTCGGTTAGTGTTTTGCTTTTGTTTGTTGAGGAAGATCTAGGTAAGCAAAGTAAGGAGGTACACAAGTCCAACTGTTGTTGTCACACTATCTAACGACTGTACTTTGTCTGTCAAGTTATTAATTGGTTTAGTTAGTATTTTTTCTTATTTTTTTTCCCCATCAGAAAATGCTATGAAAGGCATACGCTAACAATTGCCTGTTTAAATTTTGCTTTTTTGAGAATTTTTTGTTTAGTTTCTTGATTTTATACCAGCTCATAACTAAACTACCATAAACACACCAATATTGGTTAACACAACTGGTGGAAGCGACTTGTGGTCTCTTATTGAAGTGACTCTGGTTCGAATTATAAAGAAATGATTGTACCCTCTCTTAAATATTTTATTAGGAATTGGGATTTGAAACTATTATTTGCTTTTTTCCCCTATTGATTCAGTGTCATAATAGGAGGGTGGTTCTAACGCCTAATCAACAACAAAATGTGGGCGTTTAATAATAGCAGTTATTAAATAAATGGAATAAAGGTTATATATGCATACTGTAATTGAATCTAATCCTCAAAATACCATCAATCTTCTTCATTGACCTTATTACCACACGATTCAGCCGTAGATGTTCTTGTCAAACATCATTATAATCTTTAAGTTGAGTTAAGGATTTTGTACTATGTTCTTTTTACTGTCTTTCTTTATCTTTATTAGCTAATAACTCTTATATCAAGGTTCTCTTTCCCTTTTACCCACAAAACACATTTAAGATTTAATATGGCTATCAATCTTCTTCTTCATTGAGTTTGCTCACCTTATTACCACACTATTCAGCCGTAGATGTTCTTGTCAAACATCATAATAAGAAACCCTAAACCCTAATCTTCTTCTTTTTACTTTCTTTATCTTTATTAGCTAATAACTCTTATATCAAATATCAAGGTTCTCTTTCCCTTTTACCCACAAAAAAATATTTCACATTTAGGATTTAATATGGCATTAGGTTATCTGCTTTCCATGTAATTTAAATGTAGACAGAATAACAACAATGATGAGTGTACCTTGATGGAACCAAAATTGAAGTTTTCTTCATCAAAATTGTAACTACATTGGTCATCATTAGAGAATGGTTCTTCTCATGTATATGATACATGATACTAAGCAAGACTTATTTAATGTTTAACATTGAGCTTCTTCTTTTTCTTACAGAATATGTTTGACATGACTTTATCACTTCTGAATGCTAATGTCTCCTCACATAATAAATAGTACTCAAGACTCAGAAATGCCATAAATACATTTAGTCTCTGTAGCCAGATTCCTTCCATCCCCCAAAATCTTCCTCTATGCAACGTTCCCTGTGATCCTACATTAACCAACCACAAAACACACTCAAATTTTAACTAATACTCTACAAAGATGAAACACACTTTATTCATTACATAAATCTTATGAACCCATCTCAATGACATTAAATAATCTTAAAATTAATATACATTTCAAATATGATCTATATGATAATAACTTTTATTTTAGTAGTAAATTATGAAATATAATTATTTGATAAAATTATTAAATGATGTAACAAATATCCGGTATTAAACAAGTACAATTTCATTGTTTCTTCTATATAACTTTCATTTATAAATATTTTAATGAAAATGGTGAACAAACAACCTTCCTCTAATTCATTCACACTCAAAGGTATGTTTTTACGATTATTTTTATAAGAAAATAACTCAACTTAATTATTCATATCCTTTCTTTTTCTAGGAGTTAATTATTCATACCCTTTTTTTCTAGAGTTAAAAATTTATAAATAACTATAAATAATTAAGAGACACTTGATAAATAAAATGTAGGGTTAAATAATGTTTTTCTTCCTTATACTTTCACGTGAAATTATTTTTTATTTCTAATTTAAACTTTAAACATCCTAAATAAGAAAACTACTAGAATAATTCATTATTAAATTTTTTTTGACAAACGAATTTTTGTAAACTAGGATGTTGAAATATTTCATGATGACTCATTACTATATTACAATAGTTCACGTCAAAAATTTATTTATTACGTAAAAGAGAAAAAAAAAATATTTAACCTAAAATGTAATACATATCAAAATTTATATCACACCCAATTTTAACTATATATAAACAATACGTTGGAGAATGATTTATCAGCATTTGTCATCATTAATTATCTATCTATATATAAACATGATAAACAAAATAAGAAGAAAAAAAAGAACAATTCATACCCGTTGCTTAAAAGTGAGGCCAATTCTAATCTCCCCAGAATAGTGGTTATCCTTCACAACATTGTATGAAGTAGGTGGAATACTCCCTTCCCTGAACAATGCATCCAGCGAAATGCTATAATACATACATACCAAAATTAGATACGGTAGATAAATAATTCAATTTAAATTAATTAATTAAAAGAAATAATAAAGTTTTTTTTAGCTGAGAGAAAAATGAGGGAGAAAAGACTCACGTAACTTCTCCGACAAGATCATCGGCAGACATGGAATCACTGTCCATGATCTTTAACCTGAGTTCGTTAACTCCTTCAGAAATGTTGAATACAAAATTTTCATTCCACTTTGGATTACTTCCTTTACCTGCATTCATAATTTGATTGTTATAATAAACAATCATGTTTCAAAATTGTTTTGTCGTTTGATCTATGTGTGTACCTGTTGCAACACTGCTTTTTTGCTCTTGAGTGCGACACGTGAAGATCACGTAAGGGTCCATGTTAGCTGCTCCATCAGACGGTGCATGTGTGATGAAAATGTTAAAGAAAAGAAATTAGAAATTGAGATGAGATGAATGACACAGATTATGGAACATTTGTGTGTGTAAGTAAGCACTTACCAAGATAATCTGTGTTCTCAAGGCCTTTGGCACCAACAAGAGAAACTTCTAGGGTTCCCTGAGGCATCTTGAATGAAGAATAATGAGATATGGAGAATCAGAAAGAAGGAGTTTTCAGAAAAGGTTCTTAGAGAGACACAAATGCTTTTTATATTTCATGGTAGTTAATTAGAGGACTGAAACAACACAATCACCGGTTTCCAGATAAATATAAGCCATAACTATTTTACTATTTTTTATTTATTTATTTTCATTCTCTTTTTTCTGATTTTTGTCAATATTTAACATTTTTTAAGCGACTAAATTATTCTATTTTAAATAATGTTAAGATTTCTTTTCTTCTCAACTTCGTTTTATTATTTGTGACTTATGCGGTATCTTTTTTATATTTATTAAATCAATCGAATTACATTTTTTTTTTCTTATTATTTGAGACTTATGCGATATCTTTTACTTTTTTCTTATTTTTTTTTATTAAATCATTGGATTACATTATTTTTAAAATGTTTTTTCTTACTGTTGGTGACTTATATACTACTAAATAATTTATTTTTTTTTTCTTTTCATCTTCTATATTTCTCTTCTCAAAATCAAAAATTTAAATTGTTTCTTTATAATAGTAACTTTCTTTAGTTTCCAACGTTCATCAGTCATCACAAGCAAGCAATTGCAATCACTTAAAAATAAAGGAAGAGAACACTCTTCACCATATTCATAAAGATATTGTTAGAATTAAAAATATATATGTGCGGGAGGAAGATTGGAGGTGCAGAAAATAATAGTGCACACACCACATTGGGCCTTGAAAAGGCCTTTTTTCTGAAGTTTTAACATACTTGTCCTTCTACATTGAATTACACCGAAAGGCGACTAAAATTTGTGATTTTTAATCATTTAAACAAATAAAAAATATTAATTAAGTATTTATTTATTTTCTCAACATGCATTGTAAAATTTTGTTTTTGATTATTTTTAAACATGCGTCAACAACAAATACTCTTGTGACCATCTATTCCTAAAAGTTTTTTATTGGTAAAATATACTAGTTTTTTTTTATTAGCAATGAATATATAAATTAAATTAAATAAGATACTTTAAAGATATTTCAACCCTTATACATGGATTATCTCTATAAATAAATCCACCAAAAATTCAACCAACACACATGGATAGGGTACTTTGATTTTCTTTTAATCCAATTTAATCTAAATAAAAATAAGAATTGTACATTTGAGTGGTCATTTGATTGATTATAATGACTACATTTGTTTAAATCTCTTATTATTGATATCGATTGATGGATCTCGTAGTCTTGTGTAATAAAGTTTTCTAAACAAATTTATACAAATAAATTATTCTACTTTAAAATAAGGATAAATCACTCCACTGAATAAAATAATTTGACCTAAAAATATTTTGCACACCACCATCATGCTAGTCCTAATAAGAATATAATAGACAATAAACTTGAATATTCTAATTTTAGACAACTTATATAACTTTAAATATTGTATACTAAAAAAAGTTTTAAAAAAAATTATTAACTATCTTTTGTAGACTTAAGTTTAGAATGAGTTGAAATGGTAATGTAAAGATAAAAATATTTTAAATCATGATTAAAATATGAGAGACAACGAACGACACGTTTTTAGTATGGTGATTAATAGTATACATTGTTTATAAATAGGATCTACAATCAAAGAGAAGGACAGAAAATGTTGAATATTCTAACATGAGTCCTTAAAATTATCCTAGAAATTTTGATTATAATATTTGGTTTCACAGTAAGATCTAGTAAAATTTGTTTGAAGTCGAGATTTTTCTATTGACAAATACTAAAATGAGATGATAATAAAATACCATCATATAATATTAAATATTGAAGTTCATTATTAGATGAATATATTCTAATTTTATTGACAATCTAAATTAAGTTATTAGGTAAAGATAAATGATAAAGTTTTTACATGAGAATTTCTTTAGTTACTTTATTATTACTGATGAAACTTATTAATATATGTCTTTTAATTTTAAAAGGTATAAAGTGTTTTAATTTCTTGTTTAAGTACTAAATGAGTTATGTGTAACAATTTTTTAATATTTTTATGGACATAACAAATGTATAATTACATGTGATTTTTTTAATTGAATATATGTATGCATACATATTATTTAATATTTAAAGGTGTTTACCGTTTAAGTGTGCTTACATTATACTTTACTCCGGAATAGATAATACGTGTCAACCTATGATAGCATAGAAGTTTTATATTTTATATTTGGAGATGATTATAAATAACAATATTTTAAACAGTAAAGGAAATAAAATGTGTATAGTCTATAAATCCTGAATCCTGAATGTTGTTTATCTACCTGATATAGACATTGATACGACATGGATACAGACACAGAGATACGTAAAATCTTTAAAATGTAGAACACGGATCTATATATATTATATAATTATGAAATATATAAATTGATAATAAAGATTTATGTGCACAAGTATGTTCCAATTTTTTTTTAAAGCAGAAAGATGTTTTCATGACTGGTTCACAAGGATTTGTTTCTTATTTTTATAATCATAATAACAATTCATACAATAAAATTTGAATTTTTAGAAAATTAATGTATTTTTCCTTTTCAAAATTGTATTACAATCATACTAGAATTGTCGGAAATCTAACAAATACTTTTTGAATTTGACACTTCACGAATACATGTTTTACAGGTATCGATACCGACACGCTATTTAAGAGGAGTGTCCGCCGAAATGAAGAATTTGACCAAGAACAAAATGATTTACCTCTATTTTTACTTAAAAACAATTACATGACCTTGTTTTTTGCATACACAGAAATGGCTCCTGACAAACACTACTCCGATCAATGAAGTACTGTTGTTTCCTGTCGAAACATGTCGGCCCATGGGCTTTTCACATTGTCGGTTGGGCAACATATTTATCTTATCATCACCATTGTCATTTCACTCATTATGCTAAATTTTAGATTGCAGATGTATCACTGTTATCAGAATGAAGAATACCATCAAACAAACTATTACTGTTATTATTCCATTCGACCTCACAATTGTAGAAGTCTGAATTCTGAATTCTGAAGCTCTGAAGATGCAGACAAATGTAGTTGCTTATCTAACTTGTTTTCTCGGGTGAGAGAGGCTTGCGTTCACGGAACAACAACTATGGAACATGCTAAAGTAATGCACTTCATAAATGAATGTTTTGGATAACCTCGTTTCAGTCTTAGGTTTTTTAGTCCCAAATCAATCACAAAACTTTTAAATCACAAAACTTTTAAATCTCAACTCAATTTCAAATAGAAAAATGATAGTTTTACCATTCTTAAAATTATATACTGTGATAGATTTAAAAATAAATATATAATAAAAAATAAATTTATAATTAAATGATATAAAAAAATATTAAAATTATAGTATTAAGAGTTATAGTCTTTAGAATTATTAAAAAAAATTGGCACCTGTCTTACACGGTGGCAAGAGTAGGACACGCTAACAAGATGTTGAGATGACGTGGCTGAAATCAGTTTTGAGGATTTAACACGTGTCTTTTTATAATACTATTAATAAAATTATATTACAAAAAATGTTATATTAATGTTAATATGTATGTTTAGAGGGCAGTGTTTGTATATGGGTTGTTGATTACGTGTTCACAATTTCAAGAAAGGATTGCTTGCGTGTCAATCAATTGCGCCACTCCGTTAACACGTCACTCCATTCTAAGCAAGCACAGATTATAGCTGTCTTTCAAAAGATCCTACACATTGACACTACCTACAAAGTAAAAATACACTCTTAACAAATAAATTAATTAATATTTTAACTAATTTCATTTTATTTTTTAATTAAAAATATTATAATATTATTATAAAGGGTTGTTGATTAGTATTATTCACTGTGTCCAGTGTTAACAAAAAAATTTCTCTTTCAAAAATTATTATTATTATTTCTATTTTTCGCAACTACATTTACTGATTTTATATTTAGACAATATATATGTAATTTTTTACATAATAATAGTATTTTCACTTTAATTGCCGGTTTCTATGTATTAAATAAAACAACATATGCTTATTAGAGATATCTTAGTTTCACTAAGTAGCTAAATTATATAAATTAAGGTTTCAATTAGTGAGAATATGAAAGATATTTTATTGCATATCTAAACACATTATGAATTCGAGATTTGTATACATGAGGTGCTTAAAACGAGTTAAATGTTAGTATGAAATAAAACATTCTTGATATGATTATTTTTTAAGATATTATTTGAATTTTCTATTGTATATTTATTTTATACTTATCTATATATGTTATATGTAGTTAAAGTAATGATTTAGACAATAAAATATGTTTTGATTATAGTCAAATGTATTAGTAGCTTACTATTTTCTCTAGTTATTTTATGAGACTAGCATGATTGTAATTGGTACATGAGTAGATAGGATTGTAGGCACAAAAAATTTAACAACTTCTCTTTTGTGTGCATGTTTATGGGCGTAAATGTTCTAATTGCTTTAAAAGCATAATTAGTTACGTGGAGTCTATATTGGATAAAATCAAAATATTTTATGAATATTTGTATATTAGTTAGATGTGATGTTACATTTTATAAATTAATAAATATTTGAAGAAATTAACTGATTCGATATATTGATCAATTTTGATAGTTTAATATAAATATATTAATTTTATGTAATGAAATATTTTTTCATTTTTTTTTTATCTTTTTATTTAAAAAATATATTTTAAATATAACTTAATCTCACAAAATATACATTGAAGTTTGAAGTAACTTAAATATTATAATTTAAACACATCATTCCATGTGAAATTTTTTACATTGGTAATTTTTTCAGCATTTTTACATTGATAATGATATTGATATAATAAACTTATTTGATTATTCTAGATCGTATTAGTTTAGGGTTTAGAGTTTAAATTAAATTATAATATTTTAAAATAATGACTTTATTAAATATATATATATATATATATATATATATATATTTTATTTTCAACTGATCTATTTGATTACTTTTTCAATTCAAAAAGTAAGAACCGAATAAATTTGACTATTGTATTAAAATATATATTTTAAATTAATTAAAAACTAATAACTATAAAAAATTATGTTTGTAGAATATTTATAGTTATATTAATATTACATTTTTAAATATATTAGAATAGAAAACATAGTAACAAATTTATATAATAACTTTTAACTATAAGAATATATAATTTATTTATTAATATAAGAGTAAGTTGAAAAAATAAATATGATAATAGTTATAAAAAAATAACAAGAAATATTTTTATTCAACAAGTGTTTTATATTTTTATATTAAGGAAACCAGTAAAATATGATCTAAATTAAAGCGTGAAAAAAAAATCAAACCAAGTTTTATTTTTATATTGAATTTAAATTATTTTTTAATAAAAAAAAACTGGAATACGGAACCCCAGCACCTAGAACCCATACTTATAAAGCTAACAGAGAACACAACCACGTGTAAGCCTAAAAAAATAACTCAATATCAATTACACTCAACTCACACTGTCAATTATAATGCATATCAATTTTTCATAATATACTATCAAAATTAGATTACGTTTTTATTCTAATGATTGCTGAATAAAAAAAAATATGTAACAGACTAATTAATAAACAATTATTTTTTAACAAAGTTAATAAATAATTATTTTTGAAAAATTTAATACCCAATTATGTTTTACTAAAATGAATTATTAATTATTTTGACAAAATTAATGATCAACCTTAGAAACATGAATTAAGTTCTTATTATAAAAATAATAGTAATGACAAGTTTTTGTTAAAGGCAGATTTATAATAGACTGGTGAATAATTAATTATATGTTTTGACCAAAATTAATAACGAATTAAAAAAATTAAGATTGTATTAATTAAATAATAAACACATGTATAACACAACCAATAACGAATCTTACAAATAAACCGTGATATTACCCGAAAAGAAGAGTGAGGAGATGAGGATGAGACGACTAAGTATATCGAAACTAGAAAGGTTGGGTGATAACCCCACGCGCATGAGGTCACGTGCGTGCCCAGCCAACGCAGATCCGCGTGGGGCCCACGCGCGAAACCAAACAAAACAATAACAGAACTCTAATAATAATAATGATTATTAGCTAATAATGAGTTAATTAATTAATTAATAAAAAAAGAGAAAGGCGCCAAAGGAACAAATCGAAACGGATTAGAAAGAAAGGGAAAGGAAAAAAAACTAAACATTCCATATCTCGTTTCATCTTTTCTCTCACTCGCTCCATAAATTCTCACCGCACCTCCCATTTCTCTCATTCTCATTCTCATTCTCGTTCTCGCTCTCACTCTCCATTATCTCCTTCTTCTCGCGCTCTCCAAAATGGTTTCCCCCTCCCAAAAGATTCTGGTCACCGGTGGTGCCGGTTTCATAGGCACCCACACCGTCGTGCAGCTCCTCAAAGGAGGCTTCGCTGTTTCAATAATCGACAATTTCGACAACTCCGTCATGGAAGCGGTCGACCGGGTACGCCAGGTGGTGGGCCCTCATCTTTCTCAGAACCTCGAATTCACCAAGGTCTGCACTCTCTTCCTCTTTCATTTCACTCTCTAACTTTCCATACTGCAAATTCACCTCTTCTTCTCGCAGGGCGATCTCAGAAACAGGGACGACTTGGAGAAACTCTTCTCCAGGACCACGTAAGCTCTATGTTGCGTCTTCTCGTTTTCCTGTTATAGTTTTTGTTACGTTTTGTTAGTGTTTCAGTTAATGAGATCATATACTGAAACAGATTCGATGCCGTTATCCACTTCGCTGGCCTCAAGGCGGTTGCGGAAAGCGTGGCGAAGCCGCGTCGCTACTTTGATTTCAATTTGGTCGGCACCATCAATCTCTACGAAGTTATGGCCAAGTATAACTGTAAAAAGGTTCTCACCTCACCCATTTCTGATTTTAACTCTGCTGTCACTATTTATCATGAAAATGACATGTTTGATTGAATTCAATATTTGAATTAACAATATTTTTTAACATGTACATATAGTCTGTACAGGTTTCTTTCGGCAAAAGATATGCCTTGAAACTTCCACGAAAGGAAAATAAAAGAAAAAGTTAGATGAGTTTCTTCCTAAGCTAGTTTTTCTCAAGTATTGTTTATCTATAAACTAATTTATTTTATGTAGAAACTTATTTTTTATTTATTTTTGAAGGGTTTCTTGGTCCATAATTGTCTTTAACTTTCAAGTCGTTCGTGGGAGGATTTTTTATGCTTTACGTTATGTTCCAAACAAGGAAGCAGAATCAGATTCTTGCCTTTAACTTTTTTCTCTTGTGATGGTGTAGAATATTACTTAACATGATCATGTTTCTGCACAGATGGTTTTTTCATCTTCTGCAACCGTTTATGGCCAACCTGAAAAGATACCGTGTGAGGAGGATTTCAAGTTGCATGCTATGAATCCCTATGGACGGACCAAGGTAACCTTCACTTTGTTCTGAGTTGCCTTTCACTTTTGCTTTTTTTCCCCCTTTTTTTGTTGGCAGCTTGTGGTTCTAAGTATCAATAATATAAGTATTTAAAGGAAAAGGAAATAAAAAGATAGGATGAATTGAACTGTTTTTCGGAATAAGCTGGCATTTTCAAAAACTGATTTTAACTCTGTTTATTCTAACTTCATTTCATTGAAGCTTTTCCTTGAAGAAATTGCCCGAGATATTCAGAAAGCCGAGCCAGAATGGAAGATCATATTACTGAGATACTTCAATCCAGTTGGGGCTCATGAAAGTGGTAAACTCGGTGAAGATCCCAAGGGCATCCCAAATAATCTCATGCCTTACATTCAGCAAGTAGCTGTTGAAAGGTTGCCTGAACTCAATGTATACGGTCATGATTATCCAACCAGGGATGGCTCTGCGGTTCGTACAATACACCGATTTATTTGTTTATTTTTACATCATATAATAGGACAGGGCATTAGGGGAAAAAGTGTGCATGTTGGACAAAGTAAATAACAGTATAAACATATTTTTTTACCCGTGCAAAATTCTAATCCTCCTTTCCTTCCCCTTATTCAAAATAAGATCCGGGACTATATCCATGTGATGGACTTAGCAGATGGTCACATTGCTGCCTTGAGAAAGCTCTTCACATCGGAGAACATAGGTGAATTGTTGTTTTTCTTCCCCTGTAGATCTACATGGACAAATTTGTGTGTCATTGCATTAGCCTTATGATATTTATCGGTTGATTTTTTTTTTCACTATGCTAAAGTAAAATGTGATATATTTTTGTTCAGGTTGTACTGCTTACAACCTGGGAACCGGTCGTGGAACATCTGTGCTTGAAATGGTTGCAGCATTTGAAAAGGCTTCTGGCAAGGTAAATTATGCATCTTCCTCAAGGAATGAGTTATTGAATGGTGTAAGAATGGTAAAATTTTATATCATGTAAATCAATCGCTTTTCGCAACTAAATATTTTTTCCGTTGGATATGAAATTTTCAGAAAATTCCAGTAAAGTTATGTCCAAGAAGACCAGGAGATGCTACGGAGGTTTATGCATCTACACAGAGAGCTGAGACAGAGCTTGGTTGGAAGTAAGTACTTTAATCCTTTGCGTCATGGTTAAAATGGTAATCATTTGAGTTTTTGACAAGCAGATTTTGTTGACTGAAAAATCTAGATTCTCAAAATTCAAAAACCAGCATACTAAGCTTCATTAAACTTGTATATTTGACAAATCTTGTAACTATGTTTTTTTGTTTGTTAATATTAAGTTGGCTGTTCCTTCAGGGCAAAATATGGTGTGGAGGAGATGTGCAGGGACCAGTGGAATTGGGCAAAGAACAATCCCTGGGGTTACACGGGGAAGCCTTGAATTATCTTGAGAAATATTACTGCACATCAATGAATGTTTTCCTCACAAATAGGCATCGCTCTACCTAATACTATGTTGGTTTATTTGTTTAGGCAGTCCAATGTATAATCCCTGAGAATAAAAATTTGGCAGCATTTCAATAAGTAAAATCTACTTGTATTTAACCAGTATTCCTAATAAGATTAGCAATTCCTTTTGATATTGGTAAAAGTTTCTCCAGTTGGCCATCCTCTTTAGAAGTTAGGATTCAAATGGAATCTTAAATGTTGAATGCATAAAAATACGGAAATTGATTAAACTATTAGTCCAAAATATTGGAAATAAAAATAAATGTTTTAAATTATGGTTTTCTAAAAGTAAATTAAATTAAATTTTATTAATATTATTTTTCTTATTGGGTCACTTTTGTGACTTTTGACATAATTTGGGCTAAGGCAAATCCTTCCTACATTCAATATTTGTGAATCTGTACCCAACACAATTTTAGAAATGAAAATCCAAAAAATAATGCTTTTTGAGAAAGTAGATTTGGAAGAGTTTTTTGTGTTCGGGAAAAATTCAGAAAAAAAAATCAAAAGGCCAAAGAATAAGAAAATCCACAATACAAAAAATAATAATTAAGAACATTTTCGTCTTTTCCACCCAACTCAAATTGGGTGCAGGAAGCAATTGCCCAAAAGCAATTGTTAAGAAAAAGAGTTGGGCTGGACTGTTACACAAGAATTGCAGACTAGCTTGTTTTTTGTTAGGCAGACTAATCCGCATACTCATTTATCTGTAATTAATTGATCAATTAATAATAAATAAATTATCATCACATAAGAATGAAAATAAAATGGTGTAAATATAATATTTGAATTAAAATTAGCATCGAAAAATAAAAGATAAGTAGCTTGATTATATAACCTAGTTGAATTCAATTGGAGTATATCTATTTTTGATGTTATATTTAAATTAAATGCTATGAAACTAAAAAAGTGGTTATCTCTAAACCTGCCACTCACTTCTTTTTTAAAGAAAGCACATCAATTGTAGTATCTTGATCCAAAGATTCAATGTATTTTTTAAATGGCATGTAAATTTGGGGTGCCTCAATTTTCTTGGAGACGATAATGAGTTCATATACTTGAAGGGCTAAGGACTGACTAGACTATAGATAAGGATTTATTACAAAAGCTTTTACTGCTTGCATTATATATTTTGGTATTTGTATTATATAATTTTTTAAAATACTTTTGCAATTTTGATTCTTGGTTTTTGGGAATAGTTGATTTCAATGGAGGTGGAGGTAAGATTTAGTTTGACAAGTTGTGTTGGAAGTCAAAATTGTGATTGGAAGGTTGTGTTATGTGATTGAAGTAAGAATGAATATTCAATACAAGTTTGAAATGAAATGACAAATAAATAATCTCCAAAAATCGAATTCTAAAAGGAATCTTTTGGAATATATATTTTAGAAACATTTCTATGTATAATTTATTTTTAATATTACAGAAAATGCATTCCAAAATAAGGGTAATTTGCGTTATGAAAATTAGAATTCATAAATGATTTTGAAATAAAAGACACATGCAGAAAAGGTTAATTATGAATTGTAAAATACAAATTCATTGCACCAGCTATTTATGGTTCTGGCTCAAATTCCTCGAACAAAAGCTTTTACAACCTCATTTTTATTTCTTTTATTCTATTTTTTATTTTTGTACAATAAGTAGAGGCGAAGAAGTTAAAAAATAACATAATATATTGAGAATGAAACAGATGGTAATTACTTTAATATAATTATGTTTATAAATTTAAATTTATTTAATATATTTTAATTTAATTATTAAAATTATATGTTAAAACTCATAACTGATGAGTTTCCGCTAATAATAATAAATTAATAATAATAAGAAGAAGAGTCACAACATAACTCGTAATGTTGTGGTGTTTTTGAGTTGAAGGTAATCCCAACAAAGGTGGAACCACCATGGCTGCTGCCACAAGCTTTGGAACTGCATGCATTCTAAGAAGAGCAGCTCAGGCTTTTGCAATATCTCATTCTCATATCTTCAACACCAATGCCACCTTCTCTTTCCAAAGGAAACTTTCCTCTCAGATTCTATCCGTTTCTACTTCTTCAGGTCTATACTTACTTCTTCCGATTTTGAATTTTCCTTTATTTATTGATGCTACCAATATTTAAATTGATGCTGTTTTGGCCTTCACATGCCCATTATGTTTTATTCTCTTAAAAGCTGCAATCTTTTTTATAAAAGAAATCGTGGGTGTGTCAAAATACCCGTTAAAGAAGATAAAGATAAGAGGATGAGATTTATCAATTTCAGGCACAATAGGAAGTTAGTAACTGTCCTGTCCTGAATGTTTGAAATACCAAATTCAAACAATAAGACACAGGAATTTTGTATTCAATAATTCAGGACATATACTAACTCCCATTAATTGTGTCTGCAATAGGTAAACCTCGTAATCTTATACTTACCTTCATTACCTGTTGTTTTAATTTTGAGGTGCATTATGTTTGTAACTCAATGCAGATATGAATTTGCATAACTGAATGGGCAAAGGGGTTTCTTGAATTTTATATGCATGCCTTTTGTAATTTGGCAAGGGTATTCCCTCTTGTTGCACTGATTATGTTGAACTCGATACACAAGTACACCTGCTATAGTGAAGGGGCTTTGGTACTGATGAGACCCAAAGAGTAAGTTTTCGTGAACCACTAGAATGGGGAAGAGTATGTGTGAGTGTGAGAAAGAAGAACCAATGGCTGAGGTGGTAGGTATGACTAGTGGGAAGGGCAGTTAGAGGAGAGAGTAATATTTTCTGTTAGTTTTTTATGGCGGAGTTTTTTTTCTCATGGAGACAAGGGGAACCTCTCTAGTTGCTCTAGAGGAGCTAGCTCTGGGTAGGAGGATTTGTTATCCTTTTGTATTTCCTTTAATTTGCTCATAATACAGAATATCAGTGTTTACTTCTATTTTCTGCTTTCTGAATTCCGAGGTGTGGGTCTGGAACAGGTACTAAGAGAAACATTATCAAGTGTGTTTTTGTTGAGACTCATGTGTTATAAGTGAAACTCATAGAATAATATTGATTAAAGTGCTTGATGGGTCAATTAACCAAATCAACTATTGTTGTGATCAATGTTTTCAAGAAGTGACCTAAAATGTAAAAGCCAAGTTTTAGCCCCAACCGACTTCCTATAATGTAATACAGCTTTAGCTGTGATGTTTTTGGCAGTCTGGGGAATATGTACTTACTTGGATGAAAGTTGATGGTTTTGATCTGGCTTGACCAGGTGATGAGTGGTAAAAGATTTCAAGAAATGAGTGGTAACATATATGACTTCATTGGCTTTTAAAGGCAGGCTTGTTCTAGGTGATGAGAAAACACATTGTAATGTAGGTTGGTTTGGTGAAGACTGAAGAGTGCCAACATATTGGTAGGCGTGTTGATCTCGGAAAAATAGGCCTTGTGTGCTCACAAAATATTGACTATTGATTACCTGGGAAAGGCTTATGCTTACCAATTTTAAGGTATTATTATTGATTGATTAGTGCTTAGAAAAGAGGTGTAACGGGTGATAACAAAGAAGTAATCATGATTTCTTTTGCCACTTTTGAGCTGCTGGTTTTGTAAAGTATGTATTACTTGGGCTCTCAATCATGATCAAGTTTCCATTTTTAATGTTTTTTGAAGTGCAGCTTCAGGTGTAAGCCAGGCAGTACAAGCTTCAAATGGAGAAGTTGACGTGTTAGTCAAGGGAGTAGGAGAAAGAAATGTAACAAAAGAAGTAAAACATATTCTTGAGATGGTACTTTCTTGTTTTCCCCTGGTCTCTAGTCCATAAACATCAATACCTCACACAACGACTTTGAATCTTTGATACTCCTTTTTATCTGCATGGAAGTTTGATGTTGATTCTCTGTCAAAAATAGATGCCCTTGGACCATTGCATGTCTTAAAATCCTACCCCATACATCATTATTTAATCCCTGGCATGGTTGTTGTCCATTTGTTGTAGGCTAGACGGGCATCATTGAAGCGGGAGACTCTCCATACAGATTTTCTAACCCCTCCAGTGTTAAAGGAATCTATGCTAGTTTTGGAAAAATTAGCAGATGTGAAAGCAATTTCTCAAGGAGGTTACCCTCAGGTAAAAATATCCAGAGAAATGCTTTCCAGTCCTTCGATACTAAAATTATCTAAATATGTGTGTTGACATAAAACTTGTATTCTCTCTAGGCTGAACGTTGTCGGATTTCTGTTGGACATCCAGAAGAACTGACTAGTGATCCAGATGTTATTTCAGCATTAAGGTTAAATCTTCTAATTTCATTGCCAAACTCACTAGATCCATTATTGATGTTTCTAAAAGTGTTTGCTAATATTTACGTAAAATTACTTTTTTCAGCATTAAAGGGAACTTCCAGTTTGAACCTTGCTCACATGGTGACTTCCTTGGCTCAATCCTTGGTACAGGAATTGTCAGGGAGAAACTTGGGGATATTATATTGCA
>Ga0123342_1000314_pt1 | contig 72530 bp, 29 predicted proteins | sample Turbeawhitnodule_FD_89960 | JGI IMG/M metagenome (GOLD analysis project Ga0123342, IMG submission 89960) | Root nodule microbial communities of legume samples collected from Mexico - Turtle bean Mexico white nodule | ecosystem: Host-associated > Plants > Roots > Nodule | place: Mexico: Nepantla... | reverse complement strand
TTTTTTTCTGTTACAATTTCATATTCTATTTATATTTATTTTTAAATATATTAAAAAAAATATTTTTTATTAATCAAAATTATTAAAGTACATTATTTGAAATTACAGGCTGTTATTTCATTTTGATTTATTAATAACAATAGAAAATCCATTTAAATATTTAAATTCTAAGAATAGAAATAATAAAATTCAATTGATATATTATAGTAATCCATATTTTGATTTATTAATTGATATATTATAATAATTCAGATTGATTTATTATTAATAATAAATAATTTATTTAAATTCTAAAAATAGAAATAATAAAACTCAATTGATATATTATAATAATCAGACTTTGATTTATTAAGAGAATAAAGAATCTATTTAAATGTTTAAATTTTAAATAAAAATAATAGAATTTAATCCAAATTTAGATTTAGATTTTAATTTATTAACTTGAATACATAATCTATTAATATTTAAATTCTAAAATTAGAAATATTAATATAATTCTTTTATTAATATACATCTAACTTTTTTTTACATTTAACTTTTTAATCCAAATACATCTAATTTTTTTACACTTTCTTCTCAAATTCTCACACTTACAAGTTTTCTATATATACCTTTCTTACTTACGTGAACAGTATAAAAAAAAAAGCAAAATAGATTGGACATTTAAGCCTTCCAGCCAACAGACATATTTTTCATAACTCCTAGGTCGTTCTACCTAATTCCACAACCCAAGTAAATTTTTTTTTCCTTTTGAGTATTTTATTGGCATCTATAATTATTTGTGGGTTGGATATATCTAAATGGTTTTGTTCATTCTTTCATTAATATTGTATATTATAAATACAAATTTATATTTTATTATATTATATTTTAATATTTTTCATAGTATATATACTTTATTTACTTACAAATTTAATGATTAAGTTTTTTCTTTTGACTGTTACACTTAAAAGTATTAGTTAGAAAATAAATAATTAATATTTATAATATAAATAAAATATTCTTGTCAAAAAAAGTTATTAATGAAATTATACAATAAACATGTAAATGTTTTTTATCCTTACATTAAATGAATTGTTGAATAATACACAATAAATATTAAATGTTTTGTATTCTCAATAAATGAAATGTTAAATAATAAAAATAAACATTAAATACATTTTGTATCCTTATAATAAATAAAGAATAAGTGACAAAAATTAGTTATTTCATTCATCTTTGAAATTACATATTTTCAGGACTTGTTTGTTTTTATGAAAGTCTCAGAATTTGAATAAACGAAGTTTTGAGAGAAATATGTGAAGAAAATGTGTATTTAGATTGAAATATATTAAAATAAATTTATAAAAAAAATTTATTAAAGTTTGTAAATGATATAATAATTGTAAAGATATTTTTATTTTTTTAAAGATATAAAATATAAAATTACTTAGTTATTTTTGTTTAAATTTAGATAAATTAATTAATTTTAGTAAAAAATAATTTATATCTAAAAATTATAAATTTTTATATAAAAATAAATAATTTAAATATTCATAAATTTAAAAATTTTAATTAAAAAATTCTTTTGTATTAAATGTAAATGTAAATAGAATTATTATATTTATAATAATAATTATTATATTATTTATTTATTTATGGAAAAAAATGAATATTTTTTGTTGACATTAAGAATGTTTTTAGAGACTATGCTGTTTTATGACTAAGATGAAACACTTTTGGGCTGAATTTAGTGATTTATCCAATAAATAAATAAACAATACCATTTCAATTTTGACAACATTCGCTTATCCTCGCGATCGAACAAGAGACTTCTTCTTCTTCTTCTTTCTTCGTCGTCATGGGTGACGGAAGTGGGAGCCGGTGGAGCAGGGCGGAGTGGGTGCAGCAATACGATCTGTTAGGTAAAATCGGCGAAGGCACTTACGGCCTAGTTTTTCTGGCAAGAACCAAAACCCCTTCTCCCTCCAAATCCATCGCCATCAAGAAGTTCAAGCAGTCTAAGGACGGGGACGGCGTCTCCCCCACCGCCATCCGAGAAATCATGGTATCATTTATTTCCGCTTCCTTCCACTTTCAATTTCGATTTCCTCTCACTCCTCTTTTCTTGCAGTTGTTGAGGGAGATTACGCACGAGAACGTCGTGAAGCTCGTCAATGTCCACATCAACCACGCCGACATGTCGCTCTACCTCGCCTTCGATTACGCCGAGCACGATCTTTATGTCGGTATTCCGTTCTTTCGATGGCGTCTTTCGCCTTTTTTGTTGAGTGTGAAATAAGAAATTGCAGTGTTAAATGTCGCAGGAAATTATTAGGCATCACAGGGACAAACTCAACCATTCCATTAATCAATACACCGTTAAGTCTTTGCTCTGGCAGTTACTCAATGGATTGACTTATCTGCACAGGTCTGAAATACTGAATTTGAAACATCACTCTTTTTATTTCTTTCTTTATTTTTTCCTTCTTTTGTAAAAACTTGTGAAAGACTTGATATTTTTTGCATTTTCGCCCCTGTAGTAATTGGATGATACACCGAGACTTGAAGCCATCAAATATATTGGTATGGTTTTGGCTACCTCATTACTGCAATACATGTGTAGTTGTTCGTATTTCAAATTGTGAACTTTGTTTCTCAAGTTATTAATGCATTTGGTTTTTTAATTAAATGAACTTTCTTTGTCAGGTTATGGGTGAAGGAGAGGAGCATGGAGTTGTTAAGATTGCTGACTTTGGACTTGCAAGGATATATCAAGCTCCTCTGAAGTCACTATCTGATAATGGGGTATGATTTGGGCTATATCTAGAAAATTGGTGGCCTTTAGCAAAAATTATATTTGAGGCCTAGTTTAGTTTAATATAATTGATAATTTTGCCATTTTATTTTTCTAGCTTTTTGAGCTGCTAAATTATTAATCAAAGTGTTATATGGTCAAATATATTTGATATATTTTGCAATGTAGTCAATCTCAGATAGGATTTAATCAACTTTAGTTCCTGATTTTACATGAGCCCCACCACTTTAGTTCCTTAATTTACATGAGCCCCACCACTTTAGTTCCTTACTTTGTAAAATGACATTCTCTTTAGTCTTCTTTTACTGTAAAACCTTCATCCAAAATTTGTAATGTCTGTGAATCAAATAAAAAATAAGTACATATTCTAAACATTGTTCAAATTGGTTCTCAATAGAGGAAATAAACTAATATAATGTGTATATAAAAGAAACAAAATTGAAAGAATCTTCCATTGAATGTGTGATCTGCTACACTCGTCACTAATAATTGAAATTAGCAATGAATGACTTTGTTGAAGCCTTAAATGATTGGTGACTGTAGACAACTGTCAGTTTAGCTTAAAAGTCTCACCTGGTCTGTGTATGTTAGTGTAAAACCCCTTTACTAAACAATGGTTTGTTAGTATAATTATTTCATGCCCTGTTTGTATCTAGGTGAGGAAAGTCAAGAAACATGGAAATGGCACCAAAATTGAGAATGGATGTGACAGAATAAAATTTTAGCCATTTGCAAAGAAATACTTTCTTCGCAGAATGTGCAGAAAGTCATCAATTTTGAAGAAAAAATATAATAATAATTTAAATATAATATTAAAAAATAATAAATAAAAATTATTAATAATTTTTTTTTATCTTCCTTTCTATTCTCATTCTCTTTCTTTCTTCTCACTTTCCCTTAATCCAAGCAACTTCACTTTTCCTTAATCCAAACAACCTTACCTTCCATTATCTTTTGTTTCATTTTCTTCCTTTTCCATTCCCTTGGACAGTTATAACCAGTTTCTCTTTTAGTATTACTGTTTTAGTTTAACAGTTAGAACCATCCTGAAATTACTTTGTACTGTACAAAAATCCCTGTAAACAGGAGTCAGTGTGCAATATTTTCTCAATTCAGTAGTATACAGTTTTCTTTTCGCTCAACAGGGTATGACCATAAGGTGCATTTTTTCATTTTCATCCACATTTATTATATCCGACATATATTTTATTGGTGTATTTAAGAAATCTTTATCTGTATCTGCACGTGGTTGCACATACATGCATGGTATTCTTAGGATTTAAGAAACCAAAGTCTGGCTAAGTATATAATGTAGACAGGAAATCATTGATTTAAAGGTGATATTACCCCAGCTTCCTTCTACAAGCAGAATGATGGATATGTTGGTTTCAAGTTTACCTTCTTCCACTACCTAGATTGCCATTAGGAGGGAGATAAAAAAAATGGGCGTTCGTTCATACTTTCCTAGGCAAAAAATGGAGAAGGAAGACTCTCCTTTTGTTGGGTGAATGACCATTTGTGTTGGGTCCAACTTTTTACAAATACACCCTTAGTTTGCTGCTATCATTTTATAATATTTTGGTTCCCCACACAAGGGTTGCTTAAATTGTCTGTTCTCTTCTGTAGTCCTCAATTATCAGCTTGCCATGTTTTTGATTATCTGTTTTTTTGAATATAAGATATACTGACTTGCAGGTTGTTGTAACTATTTGGTATCGTGCACCTGAGTTGCTTCTTGGAGCAAAACATTATACCAGTGCTGTTGGTATCCTTTATTGAAGTTTTACTTTTTTTGAAGTATTGGATATAAAGGTGATTTTTTTTTCCCATTTTTTACTGTCAATGAATTTCTGTTCTGTGCAATAGCTAGCTTCAGTTTTATGTTCTGTGGTTCTGTTGTTGTCTCTAGTTTTAGTCAAGACACCCACTTCATTGAGTTATGATTTCAATGAATTGGTGATTTCCACAAGATTGAAATAATGTTTACATTTTAATTTATCCGTGTGGGTGTTTGGGGCAAGCTTATCACTATGGTACACATAAACCAAAGTTAAACTTGTCCTGTATATAGTAACTGAATATGTCTAGCATTTTTCCTTGGGTGGGATTATATTTTTCTGCGCTTCTAAAAATGGTCCAGTACACCAGTCATTTTTCCTTAAATATACATTTAGATATGTGGGCAGTGGGATGCATTTTTGCTGAGTTGTTGACCTTGAAGCCACTATTTCAAGGGGCAGAAGTCAAAGCTACATCAAATCCGTTTCAGGTATTTCTTGATGCAATAAGTTATAGCTTTCTGATTCTGTAGTTGAATACTGTGCTATAGATTTAGTTTTCTTTGGGTTGGTGTTGAAATATTTTTTTTATTAGAGCTAGCTTTGTCTTTTGGATTTTTCATAATTATTGTTCCACCTTTGCAGCTTGACCAACTTGACAAGATATTTAAGGTTTTAGGTAATTATCTGCTTAATGTTTTTCATTTTCCCTGCTGGTGGACATTCATACTGTTGATGAATATTCTAGAGCTATATCACAGGACATTGTTACTGTGCCAGGCCATCCCACATTAGAAAAGTGGCCTTCGTTGGCAAGTCTTCAACATTGGCAACAAGATGTGCAACATATACAAGGACGCAAATAGTAAGATCTTTTGATATTATTGTAGGTGGTGCTGTCAATTTTCCTTATTAATGTGATTATACACTTATATGTAAGAATGATATTTTCCTTTAATATGTAGTCCTTCTTTACTTACCCTTCATTCTTTAAATTTTAAAATTAAATTGATTTATTTCCACTTTGAAATTAATGGATTTTTTTTGTGGGTATAAAGTGACAACACCGGTCTCTACAATGTTGTGCACCTATCTACAAAAAGTCCTGCATACGACCTCTTGTCAAAGATGCTTGAGTAAGTTTGTTCCATGGATTTTAATTTTTTTTTTATTTTTCTATGCCTACACAAAACATAAAAAATGGCTTGTTTCATTTTCTATTTAATACAAAATTAAACACCTAGGTGCAGTACAATAACTTCTTTATATTTGTGAGTTAGTGCTCCCAAACAGTGATGGAATGAATAAATGAGCCAAAACATTTTCTTTCCTTACCATGATGTTGATATGTAAAAAGTAGGCTTGAGATTTTTATTACTTTTACTTGTAATTATACTCCTGTTAACATCTTGTATCTTTAATAATCATGATACTAGTTCTTTCTGTTTCAACATCAGTCTATCTCTTCCTGGTTTTTATGTCATCCCAATGGTTTATTCTTCTTGTTGTTACACTAGTCAACCTGTTAAATAATCTACACTGTGATCTTTCCAATCGTGAAAGGCTGTGACGCAGATGCTTTCAATGTAAAATATTCACCATGTGAGCCATAAACCTATTTGTCATCTGAATTCTAAGAATTTGTTGATATGGACAATGAATTCAAAGGCCCATTTTACTATGCTAAATGTCTTAGAATTTGGGTTAATGATCTACATCAACCTCACAAACTTGACTTATAGGCAAGGATTGCCCAAGCGTTTTAAGCCCCATTTAAGTCATATCTCTGGTTGATATTAGATTACACACCACCCTTGAGATTACAATTAAGGAAACCCTCAAATAGGCTGCAAGATGAGCTAGGGTTGCCCTCACTTAAGGTACATTTCTAACAATACCCCTCATGCTTAGGGCCACATACCTAGAGTGTGGCAATGTAGGTGACATGACAATATATCTAGGATAGACTCTAATATTATTATATTGGGAATAAAGATGTAACTGAACTCTACAAAACTGAATTGTAAGGTGAGGGCTGTTGAGTTTTATAAGCTCTATTTAAGTCATATCTCAGTGAATTTGATATTAAACAACACCTTTGAAGTTGCAATCCGCAACTAAGGTGGGCTTGGGGTGACTTAAATTAAGACGTCTTTCCAACATCTTACAATAATTTACAGGATCTTTCTTGCATTACCTTTGAGGATTAGTTTCCATATTTTATTGTATTTGTTGATTTGTTTCTTTATCTAGTTAGGATTATAATCTAGTACTAGACTGTATGCATAAGGTTTTATGGTTTATGTCTTTTGCAACATGTACAACTCATCATACCATATCAAGTCAGTACTTATTTCAGTGTGTTTGTTGAGTGGCTCTGCGTCCTTTTCCTTCCTCTACCTAAAACATCAGTTTCAACACAAAATTCCATTTTTTAGTTCTTATTTTCTTTTTAAGATGATGGGGGATGTCATAAACCAACCATTCCCTATGCTTAAGTTACATAATTATTTTTATGTTTTACACTCCCCAAACAAGTCCTTTGGCTTTGAAGTGTGGGTTGCACAAGCCAGCCTTTATCTAGCTTCAACTTTTTTACTTGTAAGTGTTGGGGTGACAATGATTGCCTCTAGATTATTTGACCATTGAGGCTCTAATAGTGATTTTACATTTAATATCAGTTTGTGGATTTATGTGCAGATATGATCCTCGAAAGCGTATAACAGCAGCACAAGCTTTGGAGCATGAGTAGGACTCTTTTCTTTTCCTTTTTGTTCTTGGGTATATTATGTGTATCTAAAACCTTGTTTACATTTATTTAGTTATTGGTTTTTCTGTTACTGAAATTTTACTTTGTTCTATCTTTTTTAACTTCTATTTCTTGGTATATGACTTATGGTGCACTGAAAAGGATGTGGTTGTCATCTTGTTGTATCAATATAGTTAAGACTGTGCACTGTGAATTTGGTTATATTAGTTCCTCTTTGTAGTTCAGCTGTTATCTGACAAGCATGCTTTATCCTCTGCTTTTCCAGGTATTTCAAAATTGAACCATTACCTGGACGGAAGTGAGATTCTTTCTTACCACTTTTGATTATTCTGGGTTGACCTTTATTCTAAATTCAATGAATAAAACCTGGTCCTATCATTCTCAATTCCTTTTAATTTATTTAAATTTTTGTTGGAAGATTTATAAAAAAAATATTAGTGCAGTTATTTTGTGTTTTTTACGAAAATGGCAGTCCTTATGAAGCCTATATTCCATCAATGTTTATTTTCTTTAACTGAACATTATTGTAAAATCATGATCAGTGCCCTTGTACCATGTCAACTTGGAGAGAAAATTGTAAATTATCCCACTCGTCCAGTGGACAACACAACTGATCTTGAAGGGACAACCAATCTGCCACCTTCACAAGCGGTATGCAATGATGCTTGAGAATTTGTTGCTTTAATATGATTGGAGTATATTCTAAACTGCAATTGCACATACCTAATATATTGTTGGGGTATCTCAGTCTATGGATTTAAAATTTTCATAGAGTAGGGCATGTTAAAAATAGTGAATGCGATGATTCAATTTTGTCCTTAAATAATCTTTTAGTGAAATTATACAGACATAAGTCTACTAGGACCAACAAACCTTCAAATTGTTAAGTATTACATATTTAGAAAAGTGAAGGACTATTTAGAGGATGTGGGTAGTCTATGTGGGTTATAACAGCTGGAATATTTTTTTATGTGAGTGAAAATTTTAAGGTTAACCAGGATTATAGGATGATAAGAAATTATACTCTACAAAGATAAATTACTTTTCTATTGGGTGGAAAGTTTAAGGTTAATCAGGGTTATAAGATAATGATGAATCATACTGTATAATGATTAATTACTTTTTCACTTGTCAATGAACAAAAACTTGAAGATGTTTAGGAAATGAGACCTTTTAAATAGGCATGTTATACAAGGGGAATATGTAAAGAAGAAAAGGGGAGTGAGTAAGAGAGAAGAAAAGAACTTGTTCATATATAAATTTATGATATCTCTAGAAGATATATTATTTTGAACTTTTAATGATGACTGCATGTATTTCCTGCCTGAGAATGTTAACTGCAATTTCTATTTTGAATTTCAACACTTCCTCTGTTCACAGTTGTAAAATACTTCCTTGTAACCTTGTTTTTACTTCTAATTTTGTATCCAAATTGAGAATTGATTGCAGAAAATTGAATTTAAAAGAGATTAGATCGAGTTTACGTGGGCTAATCATATCTATTGGAGTTCATCCAATTTAAAATTTGAGTACTTAATACTACAAAAGAGAAGTTTTAAGAGTCACTCTCTTTCTCAGCACGGTATTCGGTTTCTCTTTGATTAGTATCTTCCATTTAAAAAAAATATTTATATTTTTAACTTATATATTATTGCTTAAACTTAGTTAATCCCTTTCCGAATTTGGTTTTCAAATTTTGAATTTTAACAATCCATTTCAAATTAACAGACATAGATAACATGTTTTGATTGAAAAAATATTTTAGTAATTTCATATTCGATTTTAAAAAAAATACTTGTTTAGGTTATTCCTATCTAATAAAATAGAAATCTCATTATCTGCAATGAATAAGTCCTCCATTATATTTTATTCTTAAAATATGTTATTTCACCATTGTTAACAATATTATTTTTTCTCCTATATACTTATATCATCTATATTTTTAAATTTAATTATAATTTAAAAGTATCCTTGCATTAACTTGCCAGTTTTACATTTCTTACAGATAAGGGAACTGCTTGGAGAAAATGTAGGTGATAGTTAACATTAATAACGTTCAATTACATGGTGCCATGATGTTCATGAACAATTTCAATGGTTTTGCTATGTTTAGTAGAACACAGTTGCCTTTGTTTATAGCTTACCAGTTCGTGACAATTCTAAAATACTACTGTGAACAAGTTGTGTTCGAATCATATGTGGATTGGTAATGACAAGTCATAGTTGGTACTAATGACTATTGTGAACAAGTTGTACTTGAATTTTTTTAGATGTTATGCTATATTACAAAAGTTGTACACATGAAAAATAACACTCTAATTATATAACGAGTTATCTGCGTAATATACCACTTAGCTATATGATTTACATAATTAGAAAATTAGTAAGCCTTTAGATTTTTTTAAAAATATTTGAAGTAAAAGTTATGTAAATTATAGGTATGTTTGAGTAAACTTCATAATTCTTGTAGGAAAAGAAAGAAATAAAATAAGTTTTTCCAAATTTAATATATAAGTGGGGACATACTTTACTCTGGTTTTTAGGGGTTGAGTTACACTTACAATCCAATTTTCTATGATGATATCAGAGAGTATCCTAGCGATGTTTGTTTGGTGTATCTTATCATGCCATTATTAGATCATCCACAAATATTTAGTCCCATGTTTGAAATGTTCAGTCCTTGTCTCATGATGAATTGTTGGAGCCCTTATCTTTATCGTTCTCACTGCTTAGCACAGCTGTAGATTTCATTTTTTGAAATGAAATCTCCAAAGTAGCCCCTGAATGAGCCACAATCTCTTTATTATGAGGTATTTTTTTAAATCAACAAGACACTCCTATCTCTTCTGCTATGGCAGGTCTTTCCTATTTGGTCTTTATGGCTGAATTAAATTGATCTGTTATGGTGGTCACAGTAGCAGCCAGGGGCCACTCTGTTTCCCTAAACTGCTAAAACATACTATTTAGAACTCTATTTTAATCAGCATCTTGTGTTTTCCGTTTTGCACGATAAACATGAGAGTTTTTTAAAAGATGATGCTGTTTTTCTGCACCAGAGTGTGAATATTTAATGACAAGACCTTTTTTTTTGTTTTGTTTTAGACATTTTTTGTCCACATGTGAAGTGGTTGGCATGAACATCTGACTCTATTAAAATTGATTGTTAAATTAGACAGGAAGGGAGATATGATGAATATTGGTAAATTGTGTATATCCTTAATTTAATATATAAGGATGAAAAATGCAACTAGAGTAATAACTCAAGGATTAGGGTGATGAAATGTTTTTTTTTTACCTTAAATTAAAAAAAAAAATTACAATGCTATGTAATTCGTCTAGTTTATGGCATACAGATTACATAATTTGAAAAGTTTGGCAATGTGTATATGTGTGCGACTGACTTAAAAATTATCCAAGTTATATATGCCATATATGATGACTATGTAATTTTTTCAATTTAAAAATTTGTTATTTAATTAAATAAATATCGTGATTTGACTCATGATTAAAGTAAAATTAAGTTGTCATTTTTCATGTATACAACTTTTCTAATTCAATTTTAATTATTAAGATTTGCACGAAATATGTTTTCCTCTTTAATATCGGACCAACTCCTTAAAAAATTCATAGATGGTGGAGTAGTAAATTGCAGAGTTGCACTAGTTTGGATATTCTACTAGTATAGTTAAAAAGCTGGATATAATTACCTAACTATTTGTTAATAATATGACAATATGTGACTTTTGTGCATATTATTGTGTGGTATGGTATCTTGCTGAACTTAAATGTGTGTAAATAATCTGAGGGCGAGCCTGTCTGAAGTGATAAAGTAGCCTTGTGAACTGTGAACTAGAGGTTCAGACCTGGAAACATTCTTATGTGAATAATAACTAGGAGTGGAAGTGTATTTGATATCATTGTTCCTTATTGAAATTAAAGTTGCTTGCTTATAAAAAATACCATTCATAGTAAAGTATGGTTTTATACTAGCTTGTGTGCAAGCTTATGCGTGTAAACATGCTCTGCACTTCTGAGTTTTAACTGTGTATGTATGTTTCTTATTTCTGAGTCAGGTAACTGCAGTTTCTGGCAGCATGCCTGGTGCTCATGGGTCTAATAGATCTGTCCCTCGGCCAATGAATGTTGTTGGAATGCCAAGATTGCCACCTCAGGCAATGGCAGCTTATAACCTCACATCTCAGGCAGCCATGGGAGATGGAATGAATCCTGGGAGTATCTCAAAGCAACGAGGTGTTCCACAGGGCCATCCACAACAGGTTTAGTGTTTCATGAGAATTGAGAAAGAGGAGAAGGGGTTTAACTTTTGTTTTTTTGTAATTTTTTTTTTCTGTTGTATTATATTCAAATTTATTATGTTGTGAACAGTTGAGAAGGAAGGAGCAAATGGGGATGCCGGGATACCCTTCACAACAGAAGTCAAGACGAATATAAGGTAATGCAATTTTTGAGTTATGGCTCCACTTATTTATTTTTGGCAATGGTGTGGTAGGCAGACAGTTATTTTAGATATGAACTTGATTTCCCTTGGACTGGGAGATACCTTTGAAATGTGAAACATCTTTAATTGGTATATTTTGAGGGCAAGCCCTAGTGCAACAATAAAGTTTCTACCTAATAACAGTTGTCATATATGTTTTAATCAAAAAAATCCTGTTGTATTTGTAAGGATAAGATTGTGTACAATGATCTCCCCATTCCTTCGTTGGGGAGTCTTATGGCTCAGGTATACTTTTGTTGGGGTGATTTTTATTGAAGAATAAGGTTCATGAGAGATGTATGGGAAAAATTCAAATAAGGTACAATTACTCAGTTTTTTTATTTAAAATAAAGTGTTTTTCTTTATCATATTTACATTTTTGATATAATCATTGTTCTGATAAAGTCCTTCATCATAAGTTAAGATCTGTATTATGATATAGATTATGATAAAGAATATAAATTGAAAGTGACATATCAAGTAAAAATGAGAAAGGTAGTTGGCGTATATAAGAAAGAAAAGACCACAAATACTAAATCTTAAGATTTTTGGATCTTTTATATGAACAACTCAAACTCATTGGTGGTGGTAAATCTTCAGTCTATCCTTCGTAAAAAAGTTATGTGAAAGGTAGAGTTTTCATATTGTTAAACAAATTTTATATTTCAAAAGTTCATTAACAGGTACATATTTATATATGTTATCTGATAACTATTTATTTTAAATATAAAAAAACAATTTATTTTTCTATATTGAACAATAACTCACAAATAGTATGCAGAAGACAATCTTTACATACAAGTAAAGACATTTTATTGAGTTAATATGCATAAATGGTGGCAATATGAATTACAGTATGAATTTTTCTTCATGATTTTCTGAGGCAATAAAGAATATGTTGGTTTTCAATCTTGTGCAGGTATAGTTTCTTGAACTGTACATGGTGATCATGTGATAATCATAGCTAGCAATTGAATTATAGCTGAAGAAGATAATGGTACCTCTACACCTGTTATTACAAATATAAGCACCAGAGAAAACACTCTGCATCCTATGAGGGAAGAAAGGAAACAAAATTCCACCAAAATGAAGAAACTAATTGTTCAACTGCAAGATAATATCGGTTCCTCATACAATAACACAAAACAATCACCACTGACTCAAAACCTTCTATGTTCAAGCCTATTATTTCTTCTTGTGTTGGTGTTTGAAATTCCATATTAGGCTACTATTATTCATGTTGTTACCACTACTTTTAGTTCTATTTACAATATCTTTCACTGTTAGGATTATTATTATTATTATTATCTTTACTACTATTGTGTTTATTTTATCGTCACCACTAATGCCTTTTCATAAGACTAATTTATTTAAATATAGTTTATGTATGCATATTGTTAAGTTATTAGTTGAGATAAAAAATTCAATAGGAAATTATTCCATTTCTATCTTTTCATACTCTTATCTTATTATATTTACTAAAAAAAATTATTAAATAGAAACTAATTTTAAAAACAAAAAATAATTAATTATTATATTGATTAAGTTAGATACCATTTTAAAGACAAAAAAATTACTGGTTTTTAGATTAGTTTCATTAATAAATAGTTTTTAAATTGATATCTAATTAACTACAAAATTTTTTCTACCAATTATTGGTAGTTAAAATTTTAGTAGTTAATTAGATACCAATTTAAAAATTATTTATCAATAATATAAACTAATTTAAAAACTAATAATTTTTTAGTATTTAAAATGGTCTATAATTTAGTTAAAATATAGTAATTAATTATTATTTTTATTTAAAATTAGTTTCTATTTAATGATTTTCTGATTTTTCATCACAAGGACATTATAAAATCAATCAATTAACTTTTTTTTTTAAAAATTTCAAGTTATTTAATATGTGCAAGTTTCTTTTTATAGTAAGTGTTTATCTTTTATCATGTCGCTGAATTTTTTTTAAATCACTACAACACGTTAAATATAGACAATTGTATATGAAATTTTGAAATTTTGTCTATCATTATTTTTTCCGGACTCAACCCTCAATTGTAGATTTGATTTGTTTTATATTATCTTTCAGTTTTTTTTTTAAAATGAGTATTTTGATAGAAGTTCTAAAATATTTAGTACGACTATTTAAAACATTTTTTATTGTTCTAAATTTTAAATGAATAGTACTTTATTCAAAATTAGCAATTAAAGACATTAACAGTTATAAACTGAATAAAAAAGTCCATAAAAGTTGGTTTACAATGATGAACCATATCAAGAAGTCAAAATGTTTGTATTGGTTTTAATGAATAAAAGTACATTTTAATATATTAGAATATAAAGTGTAATTTTTAATTTTTAAAATGTCAATATAAATTAACTAGTATTTCTATATGTAAAAAATATAATTTTAAAAATAAAATATAAATAATTTTGTAAGGATAAAAAATAAAGGAGTTATACAGTTTTTTAGTTAAGGAATTAAATAATTATTTTCTGTTAGGAAGATTGTATACTTGTACATTTCATCAAATAATGAAAAAGTAAAATTTTCTAATGACTCAAAAACTAATTATAAAACAATTGTATCACTTTTATATAATAGTATAAATGATACCTTTAAAAAACTTTACAATTTGTTTCAACTTTTCAAAACAATTACAATTTAATTCAAATGAGAAATTATTTTTAAAGAAAAATAATATTTTTTTTAATGTGTAATGAACATAAATGACCCTTTATTTAAAAAATACTAAAAATAATCACTGAATTATTTCATATTCAAGCCCTTAAATTAAGAGTTAAATTATGTAGCTTCTTTCATTTGTGTAAATTTCTCATTAGTGGTTTTTCTCCTAAGTACCTTCCAATAGTTCATTAAGCCAGAGATTAGTAATGTTGGCAGCATTTTAACCTCACTGATTGAACGAAAAAGGTGAAAATCAAAGTAGAAATTCTCATTAATAAATTGTTGTAAAAAAGAACAGGGTTGTTAACTCTAGTAAAAATTACTGTAAGAAAAGGGGGAAAAAAAAACTAAAATCACAATGTAATATAGAAAAAACATTAATGTTAAGGAAGATTTGAGGAATACAAGGAGAACGGTAACACACCGAAATAGAAATAAAAAAATGTGCTTTTATTAGATAGATGCGTGATGGTATTGATGTTTTGTAAGGAAAGGGCTACAAATGGAGAAGAGTGGGTAGACGCAATTGGTATGTATGTATGTACGTACATGTATGTATGTATGCAGTGTAAGAGCTGAAAACGGTGAGAATGTATTATTGAACTGTATTGTGAAAGAGAAAGAAAGAAAGAAAGAAACGATGCGAGCAAAAGATACATGAACAAGAAGAGAAGAGAAAAGAAGAGAAGAGTGGTAACAGTAAGTGAGGAGTGAGTGAATGAGTGAATGAAACTCACAAGACAAGACAAGACCCTCTAACGCACTCAACTCAAATCAATTCTCTCTGGGTAAGTTCTTCACTACTGTCACCTGAATCTTCCATTTTTTATTCAATTTTTATCGTTAGTAAGGGATTTCACTGATGCCCTTATAAAATCAAACAATTGGGTTTTCTGAATGTTGCTTCTTTAATTGTGGGTGCCGCCTCCACCGCTTCATTATCACAACATTCTCAGTTGTATGCTAATTATAGTTTATTCTTCAGATTTATTCTATGATATTCGCTTAATAAGAAAATCTAGGCCTTTGGGGTACATAAAGTTTTGAATTTTTAATTTCCCTTGGAATTTTTGACTGCTTCGCTCTTCATATTTTATTTATTTGTTTATTTTTTATAATTCAACTAGTGGTTAGGACATTAATTTCCAATTAACATACATATACGCGTTTCAGGTTACAAAAGAACTGGATTTGCAGCATTGAAATTTCTGTATTCTTCTGGAATATCTAGTCCAATCTCGTTCCGTTGTTTTCTGCTGAGGGCCTCTGGTTTACAATTGAAGTTAAAACTGCGAATGGTTGTTGTTTTTGTGCGTTGGAATGCTAGTTTTTTTGTTGACGATGGTTCTCAGTGCAGAAGAAGGGTTTGTGAACTGAATTAAGTTAATCTTATTGAAGTAGAAGAATGGTCTAATAATCTGAAAGGCCAATTTGTGTCTTTGAGTCTGAAGACTGATCAGATGGGCAGAGAAAATGATTTAGCAAGGACAAAGGAAGAAGTCAGTGATGATGGTTCCTCGACTCTTGAGAATGGGGATTTAGAATCTCATGCTCGAATTAGTCTGGACAAGGAAGGCTTGGAAACTTGTCGTGTGTGCCAATGTACTGAATCTGATAAAAGGGCAGATGCGGCGCTAGAATTTCTGGGCATCACCCCGGGTTCAGAATTGTGTAAAAGCAAGGGGGAAGTAGGGTGTGATGGCAATGGAATTCCCAGAAATATGTCTCTTAACAGAAACATTGAAAACAATACAGGGATGGTGGAATTTGTAAGCCCCGATGGGGAGGTTTTCATTTGTAAAAGCGATTTGGAACTTGGTTTGTCTCATCAAGATAAACTAATTGAACTGGGATGTTCTTGTAAAAACGATCTTGCTTTAGTACATTATGCTTGTGCACTCAAGTGGTTTGTCAACCATGGATCTACCATTTGTGAAATATGTGGACATATAGCAAATAATATCAGAGTTTCTGACTTCAATAAGGTTGTTGGTGCTTTGAAGGAGTATGAAGTATTGAGGGAAAGAACTGCTAGTGGTGATCCTGGTCTCGCACAAGCTCGTGCAAATGCTGGTGTGGATCCTGATGCAGTGGCTGCTATTCGGAGGCAACGGCTAAGTGAGATTGCACTATGGTTTTGTCCTTATAATAGCAGTACCAATAACAACGTTAGCAATGTGGACACACTTTCACAGGTTGCTTCTGAGCAGCCTTTGAGCATTGTTACTGAAGATGTTGTCCCTGTACAGAATACTGCAACTAAATGGGCCGTGGAGGGTACAGGTATCCTGCTTGCTACGGGGCTGCTTACCATCACCCTTGCATGGCTTATAGCCCCTCGTGTTGGAAAGGTATTTAAAATTAGCAATTTGAATAAGTACCCGAACTTGCTAATATATTTGAGTCATAAGTTCTTATTTTCCTTTTCTTTGCTTGAATGTTCCTGTACATGATTGTATGCAACTACTTTTGGTTTACTTTCAACTTATGAATTTACAAAGTAGTAGGCTTAAACTTTGAAGAGGTTGTGACAGTGATGCATACATTGAGGCAGGCTTAATTAGTTACTCATACATGAAGCAAATATAATAGTTTGGCTCGCTATCAATTCATTGCTCTACATAATCTGTAGGGCCACCTTTTGCTCATGTGTTTCTTCATCTGCTAGACCAAATGCTAACTTTTTTTAACAGAAGCTGCTTTCATCCTTATTCAATATTCTACCAGTCTTCTTTAGTAAAAAATACATTGTGGAAAGTCAATAACTGGATCATGACTGGGAAGAATGATGGGAATTATATGGGACAGAAAATTACTAATGGACTTTAGGTTGACCACTGAGTTGAAATTTAGTCTGGTATTCTGTATAATGATCACCTATATGCCTCCATTTAAGACTGGTAAAGGAAAAGGTCATATGGTCAATGTCTAGTATATAGGTCTGAAGCTGAGCCATCGAGATGAATGATGGAAAGCTTTGTGATCTGTTCTCTGCTTCCTAGTAGTTTAGTCAGCACTTCTTGGTCTGTTATAAGGGGCAGTTTTGAAGATTTTTAGGTTATATTTGGGAGTTGGGAGGAGAAGGAGCAGTTGATAAAAAGGAAAAGAAAAGTGGAAAGGAGTGAAAAAGAATGAGGGCTCAAGTCAAGTAATACCTTTCCTACATGATAATCCTTCTTTTTCCTCCCCGTTTCCACACACTCACTTATGCGTGTGCAAACAATGGTGTCAGGTAAAATGCAATTTGGGGCAATAGAAATATGTTTTTAATTATTAAAATTGAATGGTCATTTATCAATGTGTTGTACACTGTGAAGTGGTCATTTTTATGGTTGTTACATGATTCATTTACATTCAGTCCTTTTGATATCTAGTAGTCTGTTTAATATTTGTAATTCGAAAGTATGATTTAGATTAGAATGGGTGGCATATAAACCCTTGAATCATGTCAACTTCAGTTTTTGAAGATTTATTTCCTAGGTGATTATACTTTATTTAAACAACTAGTTTTTTTCAGTTTGCCTGATGGTACTGGATTAACTTTTGGTGAGAACATTTGGGTGGGGGATGTTTTTACCTTAGAGGACTTTCCTGTCCAGTTTCATCTTTCTGCTTTGCTCAACTCACTTTTAGCTTATTTTATTCTATTATTCATGGTCTCTCTATACTAGAACTTTCATTTTTGGGTAGATTTGAATAACAGAAAAACAATCCCTTTTATTCCTACATACTTGATTGTATATTTCTGTTAGCCAATTATGATAGGTGAGTTGGAGTTTGGATTCCTATGCAGAGTTCTCTTGCATCCCCGCCCCCTGTCGCGTTCTCTGTGATAGCAAGATTAATACAAATCACTTATTGCAATTTCATGGGCCTCATGTCACTTTCTCTTGATATGCGTGGTGTTGCACATCTAGCTAATTCACTTGTATTTGCATAGCAAGGTGGATATTTTCCTTTTAAACAATTGTTTTTAGCATTACACAGCACTGGGTGTGTGCAGGCTAGAACATTTTTTGATGGTTAAGTATAGAGTATGCCACTTGTAGTTTCTTGACTATAAAATAGAGATTGGTAAATATATAGACACTAAAATCTTATGAGGGCGTTTTTTTCTATTCTTCAGTTTGTGCGGTTCAAATGTAATGGTTATACTTTTTAGGGTGCTTTGGTCTCTAAAATTTGTTTTGGTGGTCTACTCATGGTTACTTCAAGAGAGGAACCATTTTGAATGGATAAAGTGATCAAACAACTTCATTGCTTCTTTTTTTTTCTTTTGTTACAGTTCCTTGTTTGTGTTGTCTGTATATTTGTTCTTCCCTATTGATTTGGTTAGAAACATAATGAGCCTGTGTTTGTTGTGCAGAAAACTGCTAGAAGTGGTCTTCATATCTTACTTGGAGGGGTATGTGCTTTAGCAGTGGTGGTTTTCTTCCGCTTTGTAAGTACTTTGTGTCCCTTCCTTTTGCTCCCCTACGAAGATTTTTTCAGATTTGGTTATGTTTGGATGGATTCAAACTTGACTATGTTTTTATCCTACTCGAGTAGGATTGTCTTTTATGAAGATACGTGTGGCTTTGTACCAAAATAAACACAACAATGATTTTAAAAACAATTGAAATATAAATGAAGATCCTGACTGATTAAGTTCACAATTATCATAGACCATTGAATAGTTGAATGAATAATTTCCAAATTATTATGGCATAATCTTTGGAGTGCAACATTGAGTAGGATAAATTAATTGACGTGGTACTTGAGCTTTGAGGTTCTCCCATCTAACGGACTAGTCTTTTGGATTGGATTCTCCTCTTTTGTTTAAGTCCCAACAATTAGTGCCCTTGTTGAGGGTTGGGCCACGGAAAGGACTACCTCACATTGAGTAGGATAAAGTACGTTAAAGTCATGAGGTTCTCTCACTTAATTGACTAGTATTTATGGTTGTACTCTTTTCTTGTGCTTAAAAATACAATACATGGTTGATCATAGTGGCATATACATAACTGCACTTTTATTTTGCAGTTTGTGCTTACCAGAATCAAGTATGGACCTGCACGTTATTGGGCAATCTTGTTCGTTTTCTGGTTTCTGGTCTTCGGAATATGGGCGTCAAGGACCCATGGTGCCCATACAACATGATCCCTTGGTACAGTTTAGATCTTTGTTAAGTCTTTTGTCCTTCTCCGACAAAACAAAACTGCCCTTCCTTCCCATCTTGAGTTTTGAGATTTTGAATATATTCATTATGATACGACTTATGAGTCTATAGATTCGCATATTTGTTCAATGTAAAATAACAATTATGTTGTTTGCAAGCTAGATTTCTGAATGCTCACACACACATGTGCAATCCTGGGCTCCATATGTTCTTGGTCATGAAAATAATGAGAATGCCGTGGGCTCTATTTGAGTTTTATGTGTTTTACTAATATTTCAGTGTATATGTTGTCTTTCTTGATTGTTACAGAGTCATCCCATAAGGTTACAAACTACGGTTGAAGGAAAATATGCAGTTCTGAACTTAAAGATCTCATGAATGAGTGATCAAATAATACTTCCCTTTGGATCTACATTTATGTCTAAATTCCTATCAGTTCTACATTTTACATTATTTTGATTGAATGCCTATTTTCGATGTGTCAACAATTTTGGTTGGTTGCTTGCACCTGATACTGTATTTTTGGTTACTTCCATTGACAAGCTCATTTCAACACCATTTCTATGTATATGTGTATGTATTTAGATAACCAATCAATGTTCTTATTACAACATTAGTTAGAGAAACAAAAAATTAAAATAATGTGGAAAAAGAGGAATTTATTTGATTACAAAATGCAATATCCATCTCGTCAAAAGTAAGTTATCCATATTCTTGAAAAAGGATTTAACATGGTGAGCAAATTTCTTTGGGTAAATAGTATCTGGCAGATAAAACTGAGGCAGAAACTGAAGTCACAAAATGTTTCCCTTCTTCAATTCTGCAATTCATTATTGTGATCAAATTATTAAGACATCAACAACATCTATTTATAGTACACATAGAAACTACTTCCTCAGTAACATAGAAACTACTTCCTCAGTAACATAGAAACTACTTCCTCGGTAAGTTCTTGCACGTGTCAGCTCTAGAAATTTTTTCAAAAGAATATACAAACTAAAATCACTTATAAAGTTACCAAAAGAAAAAATAAAAAACTCCAACGTGGTGCACTCTTAAGCTGATACTATATTGGTACAATTTTTTTAATCATACTCTACTTTTCCAAAACAATTCAGGGAACAATGAACAATCAACATAGAGTTCTGGGGCTAAATCAGATAGCAGTGAGTGTGAAGAGGGAGTTGTTAGTGTGGTAAGGTCTTATTACCTTTAATTCCTAATAACTGGAATAATCAACTCTTTCTTTCATTCAAAAAAGCATTTTGACATTTATGGTCATTTTCCAAGACTTCAATCGTGGAATGGATGATAAAGAATGTACGTCTTGAAGTCACTTAATGGAGGAGATCTTTGGAAGAATATAGGTACTTTTCCATCTGGTATTATATTGAAATTATATTTTTTTGTCACAGTGATATGGAGTTTCTCCTGATACTGCATGATTTGCAAGAAAAAATAGTAAAATTAAAGTTTTATTCAAAACCTTTTCATTGATGTCTCATTTTTTTGACCGTGCTTGATAAAAATTGAGTAATTTTTTCTCTCTTGGTTTATATATTGATTAGGCTATTTGAATTATTTTTTTTCTTTTTTGAATTATTTATCATGAAACTCATGCCAGGTCAGACACAACGCCTCTAGAGTCTCACAGAAAAACAAGCCAAGGAAATTGTAGAAAACAAACTCTACACTAAGGAGTTAAAAGATACAAAGAGAATTTTGGCTCAAAATGTAATCACATGCTTCATCAGCACACGAAATAACATTTTCCTAATAAGAACTGTTTTTCTTACTAACCTTGGTTTCTGTCTAACTTGCCAAAAGGTAAAGGAGTTTTTATGGAAATGAAAGCAGCAGAAGAAGAAGTTGGTAGATGGACGGAAGCTTGTGAGTTGGAAATTGAAGCTAGAAAGGTAGAGATTGAAGAGCGTGACAAAATGGTAAAGATATGTAGGAAAATATTGTAGGAAAGTAGAAGGTGACATTTGAGAGCATCTTTCTTTTTCTAAATGCTATGCTTGGATGCTAAATTAGTTTATAATTACTCTATCATTTCCCTTAGCAAACAATAGAGTTGGAGATGCTACCAGAAATGTAAGCCTTAATTTAATTAACTGAAATACACATTTACATAATTTTTCAAAACTAGTGAGTTGATTAATCTTAAACTTCATTTTCCCATGTAACATTTCATCACTTTTGTTAATGTAAATGTGCTATACTTTATTGTTGTTGTTTGGACATATAAAGCACAATCACTAAAACTTTCAAAACTGACATTTGATTAACTTTAATTGTAGTGTGTGAAGGGTATATAGTTATCATTGCACATATTTTTACTGATAAAATATAGGTGTAATGAATTTATTAAATTTTAATACATTAATTAATTTACAAAAGTTGTTTCATATAGTTTCTTCAAATTTTTTAACTTAAGCATAATCCAACAACTAGAATGCTATAACTTGAATGATGTCAATTTCCTTTACTGTATATTGTTTGAAGCAGCAATCTAGTTTCTAAACAATACCTAATTGTTTCTTGATTACTAAAATACTTGAATTAGTTAAAAGATTAAACAAATACAAATTCTGAATTATTTATTTTCTTATTTAAATAAATAAATAAAGTTTTAGACTATTCAAATTTTTAAATAAATACAATGCCTAAGTTTTTTAATATTTTACTTAAGTAAAAATCTGAAATAAAAAAAAATCCTAAATAACTCAAAATTCTAAATAAATACAAAACTCTAAATTAATTAAAATTCTACATAAATACAAATCTGAAATAAATAAAAATTATAAATTATTCAAAATCCTAAATAAATACAAACTCTAAATTATTTAATTTTCTACTTAAATAAACATCTAAAACTAATAATTCTTAAATTATTTAAAATATTAAATAAATATAAATCAAAATTATTTAATGTTCTACATGAACAAAAATAAAATATAAAAAATAGATTATTCAAAATTATAAGTAAATCCATATCCTAAATTATTTAATATCACACACTAATAAAAAATTAAAATAAAAACAAAAAAATTGAGATCATACTAAATTTTTTGAAAAATAAAAATATAAAAATAATAAATTATTCAAAATCATAAATAAATACAAATCCTAAATTATTTAACGTCTTACATAAATAAAAATATGAAAAAAAAATCTTAAATTATTCAAATTTCTAAATAGATATAAATTCTAAATTATTTAATGTCATAACTAAATAAATATCTAAAATAAATAAAATTCTTAAATTTTCAAAATATTAATTAAATATCAACCCTAAATTATTTAATATCTTACTTAAATAAAAATATAAATTAAAGATAACCTTTAAATTATTCAAAATCCTAAATAAATACAAATCTTAAATGATTTAATATCTCACTTAATTAAAAATCTGAAATAAATAAATTCCTAAATTATTCAAGATCCTAATAAATATAAATTCTAAATTATTAAATGTCCTACTTAAATGAACCCTAAAATAAATAATATCTCTAAATCATTCCAAATTTTAAATAAACACAAATCCTAAATTAATTTATGTCTTACTTAACTAAAAATATAAAATAAATAAATTTTTTTAACTTTTCAAAATTCTAAACAAATACAAATCCTAAATTACTTTATTTCCTATTTACATAAAAGTATAAAATAAATAAAATATCTAATTTTTTAAAAATTTAAATAAATACAAATCTTAAATTATTTAATGTGCTACTTAAATAAATATTCAAAATAAATAAAATTATTTAATTATTCAAATTTTTATATGAATAGAAATCTTAAATCAATTAACGTCCTACTTAATAAAAATCTGTAATAAATAAAATTTCTAAATTATTCCAATTTTTTTAAAAATACAATACCTAAATTATTTAATATCCTATTTAAATAAATTATCTAGAATAAAACTCCTAAATTATTAAAAATATTAATAAATGAATATTTAAACTTATTTAATGTATTACTTAAATGAAAGTATGAAATAAGTATAGTTTTAAATTATTCAAAATCCTAAATAAAAAAAAATCCTAAATCATTTTATGTTCTACTCTTATAAAAATCTAAACTAAATAAAATTTATAAGTTTTTTAAAATCTTAAATAAATACAAATTCTAAATTACTTTATTTCTATTTAAATAAAAATCTAACATAAATAAAATTGGTAACTTTTTCAAAATACTAAATCAATATAAAATCTAAGTTGTATAATGTTTTACTTAAATAAAAATCTGAAATAATTAAAATTTCTAAATTATTTAAGATTCTAATTTATGTTATGTTTTTGCCAATGAGCATTCAAGTTTTCTATTTTGTTTTTTTACTATATGCTTATTACTTGAATTTGCAGGCTCATATAATGTTTTTAATTATAGTTTTACTTATGCATTACAATAAATATAATATCTTATCAAAATCTTCTATTATATATTGTTTTCTATTAACATGTTTTATTTTCTTTTTTTAAACGATACTTTACTCACTATTTTTTTTTTCTAAGTGGTAACACAACATGTATGAAAAATACAAACAGTGTCCTATATTTCATATATTATACTCTTTGTAATTTATGTTATTTGGAGTTACTTTGATCTGTAAGTTTTTTTTTTTCTATCAATTTTACATTTAAGTTATCTGTTGTAATAATTCAAACGTATTGACATTATAATTTCATATTGCTCAAAATTCAAATTATGATAGCTAAAGGAAAACACTTATTTATTGTTTGTTGGTTCTATTATATTTTGTCACTTATATTGATTTTTTTTTTTATATTTGCTACTTATTACAAGTTTTTGTCAATTTCGTTATGTATTAGTTCATAAATTTTATGATTACTAATTTGCTCTTATTGATCCTTTGTTACCTTATTTCAAATTTGTTGATTCAATAATATCATGTGCTGAAAAGTAATAAAAGTAATATTGTTTCATTTATATGTGTATATTTTGATACTTACATTTCTACAAATATATTTTTGTGTTTTTCGTTTTTGAGTTTGCTTCTACAATTTTATTGCTTAAATATTATATATGGTCTCATTTCAAATGTGTTGACTTTATCATTTCATGTAGTCAACACTCAAAATTTGACAACTACATAAAAAGTATCTTTATGTTATAAGTCTATTTTAGGTATAAACAATTTCATATCTATTAATTCTAATTCACTACAAGAAAAATCAATTTATCTACAGAAGAATTTCAAATGTAACAGTCGTAAGTAAATCAACATTACCTGTAGATTATCCACGGAACAAAATCCATATGTAATGTAGGCGTAGATAATTTACCTACAAACAGTGTTTCCTGGGTAACGAAAACAGGAGTTACCCATCAACTCCAGTCCGTGGATAAATTCATAGAAAATTAAACATATTTTATTTTTAAATTTTAATTATTATTTGAATTCTTTTTTTATTTTCAATTATTATTTACAAATATTATTTATGCTATTTTTAGGATTATTATTGAAAATTATTATATATGCTAGACATAAATTGTGGTAGGTGAGACTCAAAACCAAGTCCTTTGGATGACAAAAAAATACTTTAATCATTACATAAGTCAAGTATTGTTTTATATTATGATTATTATTATATTTATTAGTATAATTATCAATATTAATATAATTAATAATATAAACATTATTAATATTATTCATATATTTACTATGGTTCATATTATTATTTAGAATAATAACATTATTAATATTATTAAATATTATGAATATTATTATATTATTAATACTATTAAATATCATTAAATATTATTAATACTATTAAATATTATTAATATTATTAATATTATTAATATTATTAAATATTATTAAATATTATTAATGTTATTAAATATTATAATATGTAGATAATGCTGAGTTTATCTAGAATTAAGTACAATAAGTAATATTTATAGATAATAAGTAATATTTATAGATAAGGTTAAATTTACTAGTAATTTTTAGTAATTTTTAGATTTGTAGATAAAAATCTTTAAATAATACTGATATATTTTTTTAGTGATTATTATTCTTACATCTAATTTCTACTTCTACTTTTTTTATTTACAAGAAGTAGTAGTATGCTACATTTCCAAAATCTAAGGTTTCTGGTTCCCGACTCTAGAAGCCTCACCAATGAACACCTTAATGGGCACTACAAGAAGAGTGTTCAAATTAAGTCAGCATTCTGAATTAGTACACTTTTTGAATGGATGATACTGTTTAATACTTTACAACGGTGTGGAGAACACAAAAATCTTTGTATCTGATAACAGGGTTGTCATCTATAGTAGTGGAGAACCACATAACTTTCTATTAATAAATAATAACACAACTATTTAGGATAAAAGTTGAAATAGTAGATTTACAAGTTAATGGATAAATATAATCTTCTTTTATCCAATGGAACTCTCCAAAAATATCATATGAATGACTTCATTCAATACTTTAATCGCTGAGAAACATAAGTGGAACACTTATCATGGAAGGTACAAAACCAGACTCAACTTTACAAATCTATTCAACTCTATTAATTATTATAATCAAACATTTCAAAAAGTATAAATGCGTTTTTCAAATACGAGGGATTAAAGTAATTCTTTGTATTTTGAGGGACAATAACTAATTTATCTTAAAGTTCAAGATTAAAAACATAATTAATAATAAAAAATATCAAAAATTATAATGTTGCCCCATTTTAATCGTGCGTGAAAAAGGTACACAAATACAATGACACTGTTCTATTTCGTGATTCTCACCTTTCGTCTTCAACTAACACAGTACACAAACTTTTGGATTTGTGTGCAGGTATGTGTCACCCTTGATCCTTCTTCACTCATTTTACTGCCTTTGATCCAGGGACTGTGGCAAAGGAGATGCATCATGCATGCTTCATGGAACGGTTAGGATTCAAGAGATTCATGTGGGTTCTCGTACCACATAAAATCCTATCCATTCCATTATCAAACATTACTTTTCTACACAAGATTTTTTTCTCACTACTAAAACGTTTCTTTCAATTTTGGATTTTGGCCATGTCTTTGTCAAGCTGTACATGATCAGTACCTAGTCATTAAATGTATGCAACATTATCTTCGAATTTTTCCATGGCTGAGAACTCACTCTAGTTATGCTTATATATATACATGTAAATGCAAGTTAATGCAGATTTTTTATTTTTAGTTTTAGACATCAGTACCGAAGATTTTTCTGCTTCTTGTCGCACCATGGAAAGTCTCTGCCTTGGGCACTTCCTTGCTGCTAGGTACATGTTTTATTTTCTTCTACCGTTTGTATTCATTAAGCCAGTGATTGTTCATTTAATTTTTATTTATTTTGGGATATGAAAACAAAGATGGTCAATGCAACTTGATGGGAAGTATAATCACCCAAAGGAATAATAGAATGGCTAAATAAGTTGGAAAAAAAAGGCACTGCAATTTCATCATTATTAGTGTGCTTCTTATCCTAGTTCTTCATATTAACAGTAACCCAGTTAGTTCAAGAGCCTTTGGAGGCCATTTAACCAGAAAGTGCTTCCACAAGCATGTCCATTTTCACTCCCGTTCTGTTGTTTTCTCTTCAATGTTGTAAGCCCTCTCTCTCCCTCCACCTTTTTTGGTCATGAGGTGTTGTAATTGTATTTGCTCAATTATGATGTTCTTTTTATGTGGTTTGGTTGCATGTATATGTATGGTTAATCTTGTGAAGATGTTCTGCAACTCTATCAGTGTTGCCAGAATTAGAAGAGAAGCCGATATTTGATGGAGAGAAGGCTAATTTGCTTGTCAGAGATCTCAGAAAGTGCTTTGATTCAGGCAGGACAAAGAGCTATGAATGGAGGGTTTCCCAGTTGGAGGCCATTAGTAAGATGTTAGAAGAGAAAGAGAAGGAAATCACTGAAGCTCTTTATAAGGACCTTGCTAAACCTCCATTTGAAGCATTTATAACCGAGGTCTTCAATTTCTTGCTTCTTTTATGCATTAGTTTATGGAATTCTTTCAATTTGCTTTTTCTCCATTCCCTTTTGTCATGTTGCCATTTAATGTTTCAATTTGTCCAGTAGTCTTGTCAGCCTCACTATCATCATGGTCACATCAGATTTGATGTAAGTGTTTCTTAATGCAGGTTACCCAGGCAAAATCCTCATGTAATGAAGCACTTACAGAGCTGAAACACTGGATGAAGCCTGAGAGGGTAAATTGCAAGACGAACAATAAGTTCCAACATAGTTAAATTAATTAACAACCAATTTCTTTTACCCTTTTAGGTGAGTACTTCCATCACAACATTTCCATCATCAGCAGAGATTGTGCCAGAACCACTGGGGGTTGTGTTGGTTATCTCGACATGGAACTTTCCTTTCTGTATGTAGATGTTCCCTTTTCATTCAATTCACATATCTATACAATGTTTGGTCATAATGGAGAACAGCTTTTCTTCGTTTCAATTGTTTTCATCACTCTGTGGAGGACTTCTTTTGGATGTGTAACTGTAAATACAAACCTTTTGCACACTTTTCTTTCTGTCAAAATTCAAATTTCACCAGTTATTTCAAGCTCTAAAATTCTATCTGTTTTCTGTAAATGAATTTGGCCACTTGCTTAAAATTTCAATAAATTAGAGCCAAGTCTGTGATACTTGTGCATTCTTCTCAATATCACCATAATCTTTTGGTATTCATCTATCATGACTTTTCGTGTCTAATGATATTGAGTCTTCAGTATTTTTTTTTGGAGGGTGATGCTTACTCTCATTTGTTGACTTGGCTTCTTTTCTAAGTCCTATTCTTTCCATTGATATGTGCTTACTTCCTATCTTTAGTGTTATCAATGGATCCAGTCATAGGAGCCATTTCTGCGGGTAACACAGTGGTCCTAAAACCATCAGAAATTTCTCCAGCAACATCATCGCTGCTTGCAAATTTGATCGAACAATATTTAGACAACTCTGCCATAAGAGTTGTTGAAGGGGCTGTTCCTGAAACAACTGCACTCCTGGAGCAGAAGTGGGATAAGATACTTTATACAGGTAACTTGTCTTCTAATATTTTGTTCATATTCTACAACAAAGAGATTCATTTTAAGATGCCTGAAATTTGGATCTGATTAAAGCTGTTTCATATAAATGACTGATCCTATTAACACGTACTTATTATAAGTTGTGTCCAGAAATTTGAGTCAACACAGTTGAAATTTTCATTCTATAATTAACAAGTCAAATGTATATAGCTCATTTAGCAGGCCTGCTTCGCTATAAGTTTCCATGCATAATCAACCCGCTTTTTGCAGGTAGTGCTAGAATTGGCCGCATTGTCATGGCTGCAGCTGCAAAGCACCTAACACCGGTGATTCTGGAACTTGGAGGAAAGTGTCCTGCTGTTGTTGAATCGGATGTCAACTTACAAGTAACATCTTCGAAGGATCTCTTGATTTACACATCGATTAACATATTTTCATGCATAGTAATCATTGCATTTTCAGGTTACTGCTAGGAGGATAATAGCTAGCAAGTGGGCATGCAATAGTGGACAAGCATGCATTTCTGTTGATTATATCATCACAAGAAAAGAGTTTGCTCCAAAGCTGGTAAGGTTGCCTTAAAAATACAAAATTCTGTGCACTGTTAAAATATATTACTCTTGATGAATTTACACTCGACAGATAAGTGCCTTAAAAGAAGAATTGGAACAGTTTTTTGGGAAAGATCCATTGGAATCAAAAGACATGTCGCGGATTGTGTCTCCTAACCAGTTCGCACGACTTGTGAAGCTCTTGGATGAGGATAAGGTATCTGGCAAAATTGTTTTAGGAGGTCAGAGGGATGAGAAGAAACTGTGAGTTGCATTCCCTTTTTAATTATTAAGATTGGAATATTACTTATACAATATCTATGAATTGGTTTTGCGGTCATGATTACCTTTGATTTTTATGTGGCTCTTGGATATTATATAAGGGTTGGGATACCTGAAGTCATTTTTAATATACTTTTATTCTGAAGTCATTTTTAATATACTTTTATTCTTGGTTGATAAAAAAAAAATATATCATAACATCAGTTCTTTCTTCCTTTATATTGCAGAAAAATTTCCCCAACTATCATATTGGATGTTCCTGAAGATGCTTTGGTAATGCAGGAGGAAATATTTGGGCCAATAATGCCAATAATCACAGTGAGTACTAGATCACTATTAAAGAGTACTAGATCACTATTAAAAAGTACATTTTGAGACATGTTGACAAGGATCATGGTTCATGGTTCATAGTTCTTGGTAAGTGTTTTGGTTCAAAACCACAAACCAGAACATTAAGAATTGAGTGATTTGTTCATAGTGAGGGGTATATTTAATAAACTCTAGTTAGTTGCTATGTTATCCTTTGGATCTTAACTAATATCATCTAATCCTTAAAGTTTGAATTTCTCTCAATCGATTCAAGTACCACAAGTAAATATTTTTGTGATTTTCACCTAAGATTCTGGATAGTTTTATTGATTCCCTATGTTAGCAAACCCTATAACCAGCCCATTAGATAAGTTACATTCCTTTTTAATAGGGGATTAGACTAACTAACGGTACACAACTCCCTACTCTTGAGTCGAGCTAGGTGAAAAGGCTTTCAAAAAGAGTTGTTTGGCTTTTAGATGTTTGACTTATCCACTATGGTACATTGGCCCCAACCTCAAGTTGGCTAGGCGAAAAGGCTTCATTAGTATTACTTCTGGAAGCTTCTATTGAAACTCTCTATTGTCCCATTGTTTCTAAGTGGAAAACCTCTCAACCGTCATGTCTTTTCAAGTATCTTTCTACATGACTACGCGAAATTGACATGTTGCCTAAGAGGTTACTCGGAACAAATGCACATGTAGAGCATATGATTTTAATAAGCTATCCTAAATAAAATGCTCTTGTCAATTTGGTTTTAAATTAAAACACAAGTTGGTACCAAATATTTTTAAATTTGGTAGTAAAAACCTTGGTTGCTAATTAGATACTAATTTAGAAACTATTTAACAATAATAAAAACTAATTTAGAAACCAATTTTTTTTAGTTTATAAAATGGTCTCTAATTTAGTTACTATTTTTAACTAATTATTTTAGTCTCTAAAAATTGATTTCTATTTCATAATTTTCTTGTAGTGTATATTTCATAGGTTAAAATAAACAAATTTTTTAAATTGAAAATATATTTAAGTTTAAGTAATACAATACATATTTCATAAAATATTCATTAATTTTTGTATGAAATCAACTACTCGACTGACATCTTAAAATAAACAAATTTTTTAAATTGAAAATATATTTAAGTTTAAGTAATACAATACATATTTCATAAAATATTCATTAATTTTTGTATGAAATCAACTACTCGACTGACATCTTAAAACATAATATTTTTTCTATATTAATCGCATAAAAAAAATATTTATTAATTTTTTAAAGAGTAAAGTAATAATTATAATATTAGTAGGGAAGTTTAAAAAATGTAAAAAAGAGACAACAGATCTACACTGATGTATTTGACACTCCATCTCTTAAAACCTATAGCAAAGAGATTTTCATCAATCACTCACATTGTTAGATTATGTTTTTCAATGAATCAATGTTCTTATTCAAAGTTTAAGTGGCCTTAAACAATTAATTGAATTTATTCATATTGAGATGTATTTTATAAACACTAGTTAGTAGTTTTGTTATCTTTATATCTTAATTAATATTATATAATCCTTAAAGCTTGTATTTTATTCAACCGATTTAAAAAATTAGATATTTTTATAGTTTTTGTCTAAGTTGGTAATTTTATTGAATCCTTTTGTAAGTGATTAACAGACCTGTTGGATAAGTTACATTTCCTTTTTAATAGGAGATTAATCATACTAACAGTTCAGTAACTATCCTTGATGCAGCAAAAACATGTTCCATCTCATTTATGACTTTTTTTTTTCCTTTTCCTGCTGTTAGTGGCCATTGTTTGATTCGAACTCTTTCAAAACCGTACTGGTTTTGTTTACCAGTTTCCTGTTCCCTTTACAACTGATATAGATCCCAACTGGTTGTTAAACTTGCATCTCTTTTTTTCTTTTCTTGTATTATGTGCGAGTGAGAGTATATTGAAAAGATGATTCTAACTTAACTCAGTCTTCAATTGTTTTTTCCAGAATTATTTTACCTTCCTAGCATAAAATCACTATGTTACCGTGTACTATCAATCTTCCTTACTCCCTTTTGCATATCAATGTTGTTTCCAACCAAGTTAACTCTTACAAAATTTTATAATGGAAGGACTTCATATGTTTCTTCATACTTAGCATAGAATGTTATATTTTTGCAGGTAGACAACATAGAAGATTGCTACAGTATAATCAAATCAAGGCCAAAACCTCTTGCTGCATATCTCTTCACAAACAATGAGCAGCTGAAGAAGGATTATGTGGATAAGATATCTTCAGGAGGGATGCTCATCAATGACGCTGTCATCCATGTACTTATTCTCTTCCTAAAATTTACACATGATATTGTTTGCTATCATAATATTTTTTAATTATCATCATATTTTTTTAATAAATCAATTGTTTCCTTATAGTTCTCCATATATAAAAGGACAAAGAAAAGTTGTGTCTTTTATTTGACATCTTTCATTGCCATACATAGAATTGTTCAATTTAGCTTGAGAAAATTTTCGGTTGTGGGCTGATATAAGTGGACTTGAATCAATAATTGAAGAAAAACCATTGGTTTTAGCATTCTAGAACAAATAGTCATTAATTTTATCAGAGGAAGTAACTCATGCAGTTGTGATATGAATCTTACAAATAAATGTCAAAATTGAAGTGTTTTTTCAGAGTACTAATTATTAAGTTTCTTAGAGTTATACAGTTATACAGTTGTATTTATAATAGAGGATGAACATGCATTGGAAGCTTTCCTAAGTTTCAATATTTTGCAAGGTCAGAGTTGAATCTCATTTTTGTCTTAAAACATGAAGTGACTCATGTCAAGCTTAGATTCATAGATTCAATAACACAAGAACATAACAAAAACATAAGAATCATGTGGACTGAATTACAAAGAGTTAATGGTGAGAATTTAAAAGCATTAGAACAAGTAGAATAAAATTGCAATCAAAGAAAGTAGAAAATATGGAAAAGAAATAGAAATGGAGAACATGCTACTTGAGATTAGCTCAAGATAAATACATCGGAGAATTACCACTTGAAATCCAAGAATTTCAAGACAAGACATGGTTGTTCTTAGAAGCTTGAGTCTATAATTCAGCACTAAATGAAATTGAACCCATAACTTAAGATGCTTGAGACTTCACAACCTAACTTTTCTGTAGAATGAAATGAAAACATAAAAATCCAGTGCACATATAATGATGAAATGAAATCAAAACTTGAAATTTAATCTAGTTTATACATGCACTTAAATGTGTTATCTATGCTTGCAGGTTGCAACTCGTGGTTTGCCTTTTGGAGGAGTTGAAGAGAGTGGAATGGGTTGTTACCATGGAAAATTCTCTTTTGATAGTTTCAGCCATAGGAAGCCAGTTCTCTATAGAAGTTTTGATGGAGATTCATCCATAAGGTACCCACCATACACACCTCAGAAGGAAAAATTATTGAAGGCCATTATCACTGGCAATATTGTTCAAATATTTCTTGCTCTTCTTGGATGGTCTTAAGGAGAAGGAATGATTGGATTCTTTTTAAAATGTTCATGAATTAGAAAGTACTAAAACAGTCAGTAACTTGTGCCTTCCAATTTGGTAGAAGTGGCAAAATTTAATTACAATTTTTCCCCACAAGTTTTCAATCTCATGAATTTGTTCTTTGATTGCCATTAAATTATTGATTGAGATATCGAAGATAATGTGCCTGCTTTGATAGAATAGGGTGTGGTGGCAACACAACATAACTTGAAGGTGTTTCACATATTGTAGGTTCCTTTTCAGTGTCAATGTCTGTAATTTATTCATGTTTGTTTTGAACTGTAATGTAATAAATAAATCAAAGACTATGAGTGCACGTGACTATGAATTAGAAAGAGATTCAGATCAGATAAGCAAAATATACCTCTAACTATCGAAGAATAAATTAATTATTTATTATTAATATCCTTAACCTATTTATATAAATATTATATTTTTTGTGAGTGCACGTGCCGAAATTGTACTTTGTAAATTTCATAACACTTTAGTACAATCGACAAGTAAAATATTTTTTAAAATTCATTGTTTCTATATGCAATCATTTTTCATAAGTTATTTAATACTTTCAAATTTTAAAGATGAATTTTAATATTTTTATAGTGTACATTCTAAAACTACTAGGCACAACTTTGATTATGTTATACATAAGTATGGATTGTAAATGGTTTTGGGTTATTTAATTATAGTTATTTGTAAAGTGACTCTGATACCATGTTAAGAAGTGAGCTTTAAATCTAACTCAACTCATAAAACTGACTCATAAGGTAAAGTTTGAACTCACTTATATACAATGAAATGTCCTCATCTCTAGTCGATGTAGGATCTCCAACAGGTCGGTCGTTATCACTTTCAACTTTCTGCTTCGCCTTCCTCCTGTCGGTGGTCTAGTTTCACAGGCTGTGGTGGTACTTGCAGAAGACACTCTGATGATCAAGTCAGTCAGGGTGTTGTCACTCGATTGTCAGAGTACTGTAGATAATGACGTACCTGATTCTTGTAATTTGTGTTATTTATATTACCTTAATGGATTTTCGTTGGTGAACCAGATTAGGAGGTTGGTTCTTGTTTAGGGTTGCACTAAACAACTTTTAACTACGGATTAACCCGACTGACTTGGTCAACCCATGACTTGTCGTCATGGGTAATGTGATATATAAATACAGTTATGATACAAATAAAATTAAACTTAAAAGTAACATAACTGTTATGATAAAAAAAATCGTTGTTGTATGCCTTTTTTTAGATAAGGATTCTTACATTAACTATAATTTAAAGTAGTCTTGAAAAGCAAAAAATTGAGAATAAAATTATGATGATTAGTATCCATCATATTTTTCTACTTCCAATGATGATTCTTGCATGAATAGTCATCAAAAGCACCTAAAAAATAAATTTTAAAAAAAACATGTTAAAAGTTAATCACAATGATTAAAAAAATCATTATCTTATGACAACAAAATGATAGCAATTATGAAACTATTGTACGTCGAAGAAACGATAACAATTATAACTATTATTATTGTTACTAATAATTTTTAAAGAAAATTGAATCAACAACTATTATTAAATTTCCATTACAAACTTTCATTATGGTTGAATTTTTTTTTTAATAAATAGTGAATTATTTAAAATCAATTATTTTAATTATGTTATTTAGTTTTAACTATTATATGTTTTGAATTCTAGTGAATTATTAATATTATATTATTATTTTTGGAAAATATTAAATAAAAATTAATTTAAAAAAACAAATAATTAATTATTATATTGATTAAATTAGATATAATTTTAAAGATTAAAAATATTATTAATATTGAAAATAATTTTTATTATTAATGAATAATATTTATTTAAATATTTAAATTTAAATTATTAATTATTTAAATTTTAATTAAAACCTGATAATTAATAAAAGTTTAAAAACTATTTCTCAATAATAAAAATTAATTTAGATATCAATAATTTTTTTTAAATATCTAATTTAGTCAATATAATAATTAAATATTTATTATTTTTAAAATTGATGTTTATTTAATTATTTTAATATAAATATAATTAGTTAAAAATAATATAATATAATTAAATAAACATTATATTTGTATTAATTATGTTGATTATCTATTTTAAAGTATAATAAAATCAACTTTATTTAATAAAACACTAAAATAAGTATTATAAAAAAAGAAGAAAATAAATATAAAGAGTTAACATTTAAAATAACTATATTCGAGTGATGTTTAAAAATTTAGGAGTGAAAAAAACGTGTTCACAATACACTGTTTATAAGATTATTGTACGTACTTTAAGCAATAAAAACTAAAATACTTGGGCATAAGCTAAATTGTTTAAATTTATAAGGATTAAAAATATTATAAATAGTATATTATAACTAAAAGATATTATTTTTAAAATGTAAAAACTAAAAGTTTATGTTTGCTTAATTATAAAAGTTAAAGAAGTTATTAAAAAAAATAGAAATGTTCTCAACCACTTAAAATAAAATATATAAAGTTTTTGGCTGCAGTGTTGGAAGGAGACAAGAAGAAGTTTCCCAGAAGTTAGCAAAGAGTCTCAAACACTCGGAACAGTGTTTCCAGTTCCAGTTCCAGTTCCAATTTTTTCTTTCATTTACTAAAAAATGGTTGTGATATTTTTTGTAGACTATGTTCAGTGTTGATGCTTTATGAGGAAGAAAGGAACTAGAAGCTACAGCATGAGAAGCAATCCCACTACCAATTCCAATGCCAAGGTTGTTCAGTTCTTTCCTCCTTCCTAAACCCAAACCCAAACTCAAACCCAATCCAAGGTTGTCACTTATATTCCCATAAACTAATACCAACAATTGAAGTTAAAGCAATACCCATGAATCCCATCCTTCATGGGTAAGGACAAAACCAACTCTTTCAACAAGAATCGAGATTTGTGATTTAAACTTAACCCCACCACCACTCTTGAGTTTCTTTCATCCATACATTTAAAAATAATAAACAAAATAATAAAAGAAAGAAGTTATTGGTTGGATCTAGAGAGAGAAGAGGATGAAGATGGGGAAAGTGGAGATGGTGCTTGCAATGATGGTGTTGTTCAACATGTCTTCTTGTTCGGCTTGGTTTGGTAACAAACACAAAAGTGGAAGGAGCTCAATTCTCCCAAGTCAACCCACGTCATCATCATGTCCAAGGCTATTGAATCCTGCTGGCTCTTCTGTTGTGATCCCTCTTCATGGCAACGTTTATCCTGTTGGGTAGGTACATAAGATGTTGTTTTCTGGTTCAGAACTTTTTCATGAGTATAGCAAAACAACTTTAGTTTTTTGTTCCTGGCGAAAGTAGTCTTCTGTAGACATCTATAGCTTCCTTTCTAATTGAAGTGAAACATTATAGGATATTGATATTCTGATATAAGTCATTTTTTATCGTTGATTTCAATGTTTGTAGGTTCTATAATGTTACTCTCAATATCGGTCAGCCACCAAGGCCTTATTTTCTTGATGTGGACACAGGTAGTGACCTCACATGGCTCCAGTGTGATGCCCCTTGTACCCATTGCTCTGAGGTATTATCATCATTTCACTACCTATATGAAAAGAAAATCCCCCATTAACTAATTCCTTTTTGAATGCGACTTCAAAATGTTTTGAGATTGAAAAGCTCATTCTTGCTTATAGTATTACACTGCGCATGTAATCTTGATTGGTTGAATTGAATTTGTTGCTTGTTTTTCCAGACACCCCATCCACTGTACAGGCCTAGCAATGACTTTGTTCCTTGCAAGGATCCCCTTTGTGCATCCTTGCAGCCCTCTGATGACTACAACTGTGCGCACCCTGATCAATGTGACTATGAAATTAATTATGCAGATCAGTACTCAACCTTCGGTGTGCTTCTAAATGATGTCTACCTTCTTAACTTTACCAATAGAGTCCAACTTAAAGTTCGGATGGCACTCGGGTTAGTTTATTATGCAACCTTTGTTTCACCACCTCTCAACCATTTTTCCTTTGTCTATGATTGTTCTCTTAATATATATTGGCGTTTCTGCATGCTTGCTTTTAGAAAAGGCCTTCAGATAAAATATGAAATATTCAGCAAAATGTTTGTATTGTACCAATCACATACGCACATACAATTTTTTCCTAAATCATGTCAAATAAAAGGATTTGATGCAGATGCTGGGAATTGTAGCCTATGTTAATGGATGTTCCGTTTCCTAAAATGCAGAACCAAACATGCACGTTGTGCCATGTAAAACGCTATTTACTAACAATTGAGTGATTAAAAATAATTAACAACAGAGAAGTTATGTTTTTCATAGTACACATTTTTCTTTCAGGGATGACTAAAACTTTTTTCTTTTCATTTTCCAACAAATTTCTTATGGAGTTCAGCAATCCTGAGAATTTGAATATATTCTCTCCGGATAATTCGTTTAAGTATTGCCATTGCCAGAAAGGTTCTAGAAAATCACTCCATTGTTGGGTGTTCAGAATATTGTTGATCATGCCATCTTTACATTAGAATGTGTCAAGTATTTTTGTTGAGACATTCTTAGTAGTAAGCTAATGCACCTCTTTTTCTATTCATTTCTACAGATGTGGATATGATCAAGTCTTCTCTCCTTCTTCTTACCATCCCTTAGATGGAATACTTGGCCTTGGAAGGGGAAAGACCAGCTTGGTATCCCAGCTGAATAATCAGGGCTTGGTGCGAAATGTGATTGGGCACTGTTTAAGTTCACAAGGAGGAGGGTATATCTTCTTTGGAAATGCATATGATTCTGCTCGAGTGACATGGACTCCAATGTCATCTGTAGATCCGTGAGTACACCTAAGAAGTCACATCCTCATTTTACCTTTTCCACTTGTTCTCATGATTCATAACTCTAGGTTCTCATTTAAATCTTCTGTGTGTTTTGTGTCAGCAAACATTACTCTGCAGGGCCAGCTGAACTTGTTTTTGGAGGGAGGAAAACTGGGGTTGGAAGTCTAACTGCTGTTTTTGACACTGGGAGTTCTTATAGTTACTTCAACTCTCGTGCTTACCAAGCATTACTTTCTTGGGTCAGTTAAATGATTTTCACTATATTCCTCAATTTATGTTTCAATAGGCATGAGGCCTTTCTTCTATATGATCATGCAAGTTTTATTGGAAAATGGAAAAATAATAAACCTAATTCATTCTTATGTTCATCAAAATTCAGGTTTACATTACAGTAATTTTCCTTGGCATATATCTTTATATTCCAACCCTTAAATTTTCCGAGAGGTGTCTTGCCTAGTGTAAATATTGATGTACGAATGCATCTGCACAACGGACCAAATCAAGCACAAAAGTCTAGAAAAACAAATAAATAAAGTGCTTTAAGTGAAGGTTTTGTTAGCATAAGCCCTCAGGGCAATTTTAAGCAACAATTGGGAAGTTTTTTTCACAAAAGAAAAGAAAGCATTTATCATATTTTCTACTTTTGTGCCAGAAAATAATGGGAGGTTACTTAATATGGCCATTTGTTCAATTTCCAACTGTAGCTGAAGAAAGATTTAACTGGAAAGCCCCTGAAAGCAGCACCTGATGATCAGACTTTACCTCTCTGCTGGCACGGTAGAAGACCTTTCAAAAGCATACGTGAAGTTCGAAGATACTTCAAGCCTGTGGCACTCACTTTCAACAATGGTGGAAGAGTTAAAGCTCAATTTGAGATCGCTCCTGAAGCTTATCTTATTATATCAGTGAGTTCTACACTCAAACCTATCAATATCTATCTTGTATGTTTCTCAACTTCTTTGCTGCTATCACATGTAATGGATGTATTTGATGTGTCCTATGTTTTTTCAGAACCTGGGAAATGTTTGTCTGGGCATTCTAAACGGTTCTGAAATAGGTTTGGAGGAACTGAACCTAATTGGAGGTAGGGATTTTGTTATACTGTCACCATCTCTTTTGTTCTGGTTCCCCATTTGGATAATGGATATATATTATATAACTTGCATCACAAATCTTCTCTTTATTGTTTATGCAGACATATCCATGCAAGACAAGGTGATGGTATTCGAAAATGATAAGAACCTAATTGGTTGGGGACCGGCAGAATGCAGCCGTGTTCCAAAATCTAGAGATGTCAGTATTTGATCATTAAAAAAAACTAGTTCAGGCATGCATGGCACAGGGTTGGGGTTCCAAAATCTAGAGATGTCGGTTATATTGGAACATGTTACGGAGGTCATCATGCTTAGGATATTTATTGTTGTGTTGTATTAGTATAACATTCTGATTCTCGAAGTAATTACTTATAAACATTCGTAAAATTTAAAAGGTAAAACACAATGAAAGTTGATGCAGTATCGACGACAATTACACGAGTTTAGTTTCAAAGTAGACAAAGTCTCGTTTCAAGAAGATGAGATGAAACCCTGCATTTCAATTTTCAATTGCTTCTGAAAAATTAAAAAAATATAATATAATATTATCACAAACATACAAAAAAATCCAACTGCAATAGCATTGGAACTAGAATTTTCTACAGGGTCCTTACACCTTAACACAATTCCTAACATAACTAATGGATCTTCATTCTTCACCCAGTGGAGATCATTTTACTCAGTGACCAATAGCAGTTAAATTCAACAGAGAACGGTCACCACTGCACGTGCAGTAGTTAGGGCCGCACGATTTAATGGTTTTTTTTTTTTTGGTTTTTAACGAATTTTAAAAATAAATGTGAGACCTTGTTTCATGCGGGTCCCACCCTAAAGAATTAAAATGTCTTGGGAAGGTACGCGAACATATCCAGCCACGGGGGCTGGTTGATTTGGTATTGGGTTTGAGGGGCAAAAGCATCATTTGCCGACATCTCCATGAAATTAAAATCGAAGCCCGAAACCAGGTCCGGGCCCAACTCGAGGTCGTTCCACTTGGGCTCGCTCTGCACCTCCTTCTCGCAGGTGCCGTCCGGCGAAACCACGTGCTCCGAGCAGCTAGAGTCTGTATTTAACCTGGGCACCGAATCCGACGTGTTCATGTACAATTGGCTGTTCCTGAAATGATCGTGGCCGTACATCTTGATGTCAGGCTTCATCTCGGGCTGGAACAAAACCTCTTCTGGTAAATTCGCCGGTTTCTGATCCACCACAGCATCGCCATTATTGTACTTCTCAATCTTCCCTTTCTTGTTGTAAATTCGACACAGCACCCAATCATCAAGCTGCAATCCCAACAGACACAATCGTTACAAAAGTCCACCAAGTCGCATGTTATCACAATGAAGTGAAATTACAAAAAAAAAAAAAAATAGAAGATTGCTGTTATTGGGACATACCCTCAAATTGTTGTTTTTCTTGGAGGCAGATCTATCGACGTTGGCCAAGCGATATTCGTGCATGATCCAATTGGTCTTCACTCCTTTCGGGGCTTTCCCCGCGTAGAACACAAGGGCTTTCTTAATTCCAAGGGCTTTCGGTTTTCCAATCGGTTTATCCGCTCCGGTGGCCTTCCAGTACCCGGTCCCGGCCGCCCGGTTCGGTCGTGAACCGTTTGGGTATTTTCGGTCTCGAGGGGAGAAAAAGTACCACTCTTTCTCACCGTAAAGAGCCATGTCTGCACACAGAAAACAACAAAGTAGATTTTAGGGTGTGTCCAAGTTCTTTGTTAGTTGAATAATGCTCAAGAAAAAGGTGGGTACCTGGAAGCTGCCATGGATCAAACTTGTACAAATCGATTTCTTTGATGATGGGAGCAGCAATGGAGTGAGCAGCACACTTGGTACACAAGTAGTGGTTCACGAGTTCATCGTCAGTGGGGTGGAATCTAAACCCGGGTGGTAATTCCAGTTGTCCTTGCATTCGCGGTTTTTCTCTGCTCTGGTTTGTGACTGTGTTCCTCGTATCCTTAGTATAGTTGTTGTGTGTGAGTTTAAACTTGAGAAAAGAAAGGTGAGGTTAAGCTTTATAGGAAGCGAGAAAGGGTTAATTTTCACGCGTGCCTGGAAGGAAGGCGGTACGTAGGGTAGACAAGTCCTTCAAACTTCGAACCTGGTCTGCTTTCCAACCTATAAAGCTCACCGCACTCCATACGTGGCACATTCTGAGTGGATGATGCGTTTCAGTGAGCCACCTTCGCCTCATTTTGTCACTGCTTTCGTCACCGCCCCACCCGGTTTCGGTCAAATCGTTGACTCTTTTGGTACCTCTTTGTCTCGTCGACATCCTGTGGGGCCAACTCTTCTCTCCCACGTGTATTATTTAATATCAAACACTTCTCACGCTACGATACTTGTGTATAACAATGGATAATTAGATAAATAGTATCTGTTAATTTTAATATTATATTAACAAGTAAATTTTATTTAATTATAAAAAATTGATTTGTAAGATAATATTTACATATTATAAATGTTATAAAAAAAATCTTCAAACCAGCTCAAACAAAATCAAAATACAACGGCCATGAGCCAATCTTTCTAATATCGGAATTTGCTGTTTGATATTTGATTGATTATTAAGAAAAATAGGAGAGTTCATGAGATGTTTTGAATCTAAAAGGGTTTATGATCATGCTCCAAACACTAATACTCCAATCATTTCTCCCAAAACTAGCTTTTAAATCTTTTCGTAAAATGTGAATCCAGGCTGCGCAGCAAATCTGGAACTTCATAATGTTAATTACCTGACAAAATTAATTGTCAGCCGTCAATAATTCTTCTGCACCACACAATAAAAGTCGTCTATTGATGACATAATCGAAATTGTTGTTTTTTGTAAATGTTTTATTTTTATTTCGGTCATTCTTAATTTGTATTATGTTGTGTTGTATTAATATAATATAGTACGAGGGTTTAGCACACTACTTTGGTAACAGGTTGAGTGATAATTAGACACTAAAGTGATTAGTATTTTAATGTATCAACCACTTCAAATTTCTTTAAAAAAAGAGGTTTCATAACTATTATTAATAATAAAAAACATTTTCTGAAACACACTCCTACAAAGTAATAATAGTGTATGGTTAGTTGCAGTTGGATATTGGCACCACACTTCAGTAATGCTTTGACTATGATGTGCGCGCCACATTTGATGAAGAGTTGGTGACATCTTTTTCCGTGGCGCAGCACACAATTAAGACAGCAATGTGCACACACAGAATTTTAGGTTGTGACTATTCTTCTAGAATGTTTTCAGTAAAAAAAAAAACACAACAAAAGTTATTGGGGATGTTGTAGCACTGGTTGATAAATGGAACGAGGTAAAAAAACATTGGGTAAATAGTTATATTGAGAGTTGCATGGAATATATTTTTGAATTTAGCAAGAAGAAAGGGATTGAGAAAGAGTAAAAAAAGAATGTGAAATTGATGTGGTTGGTGAGGGTAGTGGATAAGGACGTTGGTCTAAAGGGGAAGCTACCAGGATGTTACCTCGTAATAGATTCATGAAGACTAGTCAGTCCACAATTAATTGGTCTATGTTACCAATCATTTTCATCTTTTGGCCCTTCGGATTCAATTCAAACCTTTTTCTTCAACTTCTTGTCCTCTTCCTTTTTTTTTCAACTTTCCACCTTGGATCCATCCACAATCCATTCCTCCCTCCCACCTTTCACTTTTATCTCCTCTGCTTCCCATATTCAACAATAATATCTTATAATATTAAATTGAGTACAATATCACTCAAAACCAATTCTATTTTTTTAAATCGTAAGCCCAATTGATTTAAATACTTATTAAATAATAAAAATAAATATCTTTTTTACACAAAAAGTAATTTTTTATTTTTTATTTAAACTTTATACTTTTTGAAGGAATATGTTAAAATAATAAGAATATTTTGTAGAAGATAGTTGACGTCTATAAAAAAAATGTTGTAGTTTATTAAAAGCAATTGTGTGTAGAGTGAGTGTGAACACTACTGGATGTAGATATGAATTTACTGACTAACTGTTGACTTAAAATAAGGAATAACTAAAAAGATTGGTGGCTGTTTGTGAGTTTGAAATTTGGTTTGATGAGATTGAGGTGTAAACTTGAGCACCAAGTTTTGTTTCTGAAAACGTTTTGTTTCTGAAAACATAATGATCATATATGTTCGCCGCCGTCTCTTTAGTGGTCCAATAAAATATAGTATTTGTTTAAAAGTAAATAAAGGCATATTCCAATGAAGATGTGGTCCAAGACAAATTAACATTTTGTTTTCTAGTAACTTTCCCACCTTCTACGAACCTTCTTAATACTTTACATTTCTTTTAAATTTTAAAAACCTCATAAATTACATATATTACCAACATTTAAGAAAAATATATTTTCAAACGAGATTCTAAAATGAAAATTAATATTTCAGTATTTGGATTAATATTTTGGAATATACTATAATATGCTTATGAAAGAGGCCCAACTATACTGTCGCAGGTATGATTCCTGTAAATGCACTTTTATTCAACCAATAATTTAGTGTAGGTGATACCTCATTTTGTTTTCTTTCATTAAATCGTAAACATGAAAAATAGATTGAGAATGAATATCAAAACGTGGAAAAAGCATTTGGAGAAGAAGGATCACTTTATCTTGAGTGGGCTGCAAAAATGTCTGTAGGTTAGTCCAATTCAGCCCAACTTTTCATTGTCACAAATTTTCCACCTTTTTTTAAAAATTAAGAGAATTATTAAAATTACTTTAAAGAAATACTATTCTATTTTAATGTATTTTCAATTACAAATTCCTTTTTTCTATTTAACATTTAAGGATAAAGTTAGAATGTTGAACACTTTTACTAAAATCTTTTGATAATGAGTTACTATTCGACCACTTCCTTTTAATTCAATCTTATAAAATTAGTTTATAAGGTTTTTATTTCTACTAATAAAGAATTTTCAATATATTATAAAATAGTGAAAATGAAATAGAAATTTAAAAAATGTAAGATGCTAGTTTCCTAGAGAAAATGAAGATAGTGAAGTTAACTGAAAAGGGGCAAGTGCAGCGCAACAGGGAGGCCAGGTGTTGAAGAAACAAGTGTGTCCCATGCAAGTTGACACGTTAGTAGATTGAAGTCATTTTTAACAATTTCTGGTATCTCCATCGTCAATAAAGTCTCAACTCATCGAAAGAAGCTTAAGTGAAGGAAATGCCATGTCAGGTGTTTCATTAGCGGTGTGTGGTCCAGAGGAACAGGGAAGCATCAGCTTTATGGGTTCATTGCGTTTGATAGAGCTTCAGCTAGTCGCATTCGTCTTCGTTTTCTCAGCCACTGGTCTTGTCCCTCTTCTTGACCTAGCCTATTCGGGCCTCATATCCATCTACCTAATCTTACTCGCTCGTTTCGCATTTCCCTCACACGGATCTGGGCCGGGCCCTATCTTCCATGCAAGTGGGCTTTTCCGAGTGTACGTGGTTGTGGGCACCGTGGTGGGCCTGTTCCTGCCCCTGGCCTATGTGCTTGGTGGGTTTGGGAGAGGAGACAAGCACGCGGTGCAGGCCTCGAGCCCACACCTGTTCTTGCTCTCGTTTCAGATACTAACTGAGAACGTGATAAGTAGCTTTTCACTGTTCTCACCACCCGTTAGGGCCATGGTGCCCTTAATGTACAGTGCGAGGAGGATCTTTGTGGACATTGATTGGGTATCTGATGCGTGGCTGAACCAGAGTTTGGTCAGAAATGCAGACCTTAAACAGGAGAAGGCGTGGTTTTGGTTTGGGAGGGTTTTGTCTGTGGCTAATCTGCTTTATTTCTCCATCAATCTCTTTGGCTTCTTGATACCAAGCTTCTTACCAAGGGCTTTTATGAAATACTTCCAAGAAAGAGGAGAGGTTTATGCCAAGGTAATGGAAGATCAACAATATATCATCAACAATGTATCTCATCCACCGGATAATAAGAAGTCACATTAACTATGTTTCTCTCCAAACACATTTTACTATGCTTTCTGTTAACATCATCATACCTCTTCATTCAACTTGTTCATATCTAATTATAGTCTCATTTACTTTATGAGCATGAGTAACAAATAATTTCATAAAATACATTGAGTATTCGAAGACTATATACAAATTGATTGCGCAACACTAGCCGTACACAATACTGTGAATTTTGTTCATAAAATAACTTTGAGAATTAGACTAAAGTTGTAAGGTTTTTAATAGGGATATCAAAATTACAATTTAGCCTACCGTAAACTGAATATAATAAACTATTGAAATGAAATATTTCGAAGACTTGGTAAAACCTAGATAAATATTTTTATCACTTAAATTAAAACAAATCGATATTAAAAAACTTGTTATATATTTGTGGATATCTTAATAACAGTTGTTCTCTGCAGACCACGCTAGCATTACAATTTCAAAACTTAATCTTTCTTAATCTTCATATATTTTATTAAATAACTACTAAATATCCCGCGTGATCTTTTGACTAATCATATTCTTCTATATTTGTGTATGTATAAGATATATTCTCCAACATAAAAATCTCATTATTGGAGGAATTTATGATATCATATCTGTGCCCAATTTATGATATATAGAAGAAAAATGATTGAAAGGCCAACACTTTAGTCGCTTTTTGAGCTGTGGCTAGCTATTTGGTGCTTATCTCATCACAACTTTATGAAGAGAAGAGTTAAATGAGACATATTAATTGATATTTTAACCACTTATGATAAAAAAAATCATTTCACAAATAATTATATTTTTATTTTTTAAATTAAATTATTAATATATTATTTTATTATTAAAAATAAATTTGTCAAAGTGAATGTTTATTTGATGAAGAGTTGTCAAAATATATTTTTTGAAGTTTTAATCTCTAATTTCTATGTGATAGTTTATCACCATAGCAAAGTTATGGTAACATTTTATAACTTAAAAGAATTCTTTGATGTTCTCATTAGGCACTAAAAACTTAGCTTCTATGCAATGTACAAACTAAAATTTATAATTTTGTTAAAACTTAATGCCAATTATAGAGACTGAATTGATCAGTTTAACCTTTAAAAAAGACTGCTTATCATTTAGTAAGCTAGACTTTGGTGACTGTAGGAGACCATAAAATCTACACCTTTTGAAGCAAAAACCATGAAGAAGGCCATGTTGACAAGTGTTGTAGTGACTGACCACACATTTTACATGCTGTATGGCTGCATGGGGTATGCTGCTTTTGGAGATGACGCACCTGGGAATCTGCTAACTGGTGTGGTTTCTATAACCCATATTGGCTCGTGGACACTGCAAATGCTGCCATAGTAATTCACCTCGTGGGAGTGGGCATTGGGATTTTGGCCCCTAACTGTGTACTTTCCTGTGGAGATGTATGTTTCACAGAAGATCCCAAAATGGAGTAACAGATGGATTGGCCTCAAAATATTACCTGTTGTTGGCTCAGTGGCAGGTGTCTTGCTTGACCTTGAGAAATATAAACCATTCCACACAAATTATTACTTCATCTGTCGCCTCCTTCTGGATGTAAGAAACTGAAGTGACATGCTAGCTATGGTTCTGGTTTGTATGCAACATTATCTATTAGATCAATTGTATTACTCTAAGCCTCTCCTTGTTTAGAAAAATCAAAGTCAGGAGTTTCCTAGAATCACTTATATCTATGTGTCCAAACAAGGACTACCTACCTTCCTCAATATTATGCATGTTTTTCGAGGTTTAGCACTCCCCAAGCCATTTTCATTTTTTAACTGCAACAGGTAATATAACTTTTCCCGAGTCTACGTTTCGAAAATGAATGCAATTTTAATGCTTTTTTCCGCTTGCTATTTTTATTTACTCCTTTTGTATCCAGACATTCATTAAATACTTAACAAATTTAAGAATGTTTCAAAGAAAAGATTTGGTAAGAAAAAATAGTAATCAAACCACAATATCTTCTAAACGAAACCTGACTCGGCTTTATATTTGACTTCCTTTAACTAAGTTAAGATTTAACATCATTATAAAAACCCTGTAGAAGCCTTACTAACCCCTAATTTAATTATTTTAACTAAATGAATCAAACTTGAAGACATATTCATACAAACTAAGTCGAAATTTTCAAGAGGTGACATGCCTTATTTACACCACCCACAATATGTACATAGAAACAAAGTTGAATATACAGAAAAACGTACAGAAGTTTTTCATCAGTGGAATAAAGACTTTGCTGTCCCAGCAAACAAAAATGTTGAACAAGCTCAACCGAACACAGCTGATGACAAACAAATTTGAATGTATAAAATGCAGAAGCTTGTGCGAAGATCCATGTAATAATCGCAGCTTTTGGTGTCAATCCATGGTATATGTATTCAAGACATCGTACTATATATACCACAAGTATAAAAGGAGGGCTTCCTAGGACCCATTTCGGGGTGGATCCTCCCTTGAACCCGGAAAAAAGGATCACTCATGAGCCCTCATTAGGCAGGGATAATGAATAATGAAATTGATAGCACAAAAAAATATTTTACATCGACAAAAACATGCTACATTAATTAACATTTGAAGAAACCAAAGGACCCCCTGGAAGAACATCAATTAGACCCAAGAAGACTTGAGACGCCAGATAAGGAAGCAGTATTTAAACATCAACGCATCATAACTTCAATCAAAACAAATATGCTATTAGGGAGGGAGGTAGATGAAATGGGGCCTTGGTCCTCTCTGAACAGAATCGTTGAACAGTTACCTTCAATTGGATGAATTCATCAAAAGACTAGAAAAGCTCCTCAGAATTGAATTTATTCCAGGCTTCCTGTAATAAACGATTAAACATTCAGGAAAAATGAAGGCTGTTATTCTGGACTTAGCAAAAATATAAACGAGTCTTCACACAAACCCCCGTACATGTCATATATTTATTAAAAAGAAAAGGAGGGGGGAATATTTACGAAGAAACAGCAAACTACTGACCACTAACTGCAGCTACCTAAAATTTTGGCGTAATGAATAAATTATGTATAACCACCAGACTAAAATACACACAACACAACACGTTTTCCTTTTAACTATAACACAACCCTGCTTGATAAATTCAACCAGCCACAGGATCATAACCAATATCATCTAGTTGTCCAGCCTCTTCAAAGCTATCTATGGCAACACTTTGTTCATTGGACCAGCAGGCAGTAGCTTGAAAATTATGCAAGGTGGTACTGAAGTATTTTGAGTGTGTTTGGTAAAACCAATAAGCCAACTACTAACTTATTTGACTAGCTTATAAGCTAGTTTGACCAACACAAAAGTGTTTGGTAAATACATCAAAGTAACTTATTTTAGGAACTTCTAGCTTATAAGCCATAAGCTACTTCAGCTAAATTCTTTCTAACTTTTAGCTTATTTAATTTTCTTTCATTATTATCCCTTATATTTTCATATATTTCCTTATTATCTTTATTTTATTTTACCTATTTTAATTTTTCAATTACAGATATTTAGTTACACAGAAACATGTGTAGTTATGTACTTTTAAGACATTTTACATTTACCAACTAGCTTATCAGGTAATTTTACCAATCACTTAAAAGTTAATAAGCTACCTAATGAACTCATAACTTATAAGCTAGGAACTTATAGCCTAGCAACTAGCTTATCAGTTAAAAACAGTAGTTTATAAGTTAAACATTAGCTTATCAGCTAGTTTTGCCAAACAGATGCTTTATAAATCATAACTGTAAGTTTTTGTTGGTTTAGTACACAAACATAATGGTGAGCAGTTTACACAGCTTTACCAAAATCTTAAATCCTCGATAAACAGTTATGATGTTAATGCAGATCATATAAAGCTAATAAAAATGTGATATTATACGTTGTGCACTAAAATACTAAATATAAAGCTCTCAGAGAGTTAGCTCTAGCTCATTTAATTAAAATTATATATATATATATGTATATCATTTTGTCTGCTAGCAGGCATGTGTCACAACTCCAATACAAAAGAAAATGAAAGGAAGATGCAGGAAAGCTTGTAAGCGTTTCCAAGAAAATAATAACAGCTAAGCTAATAACCCAAGATCAACTGACTTCGTTGATCTTATTAACATACACTTTGGGTTAAACCCGTCCCCCAACTTAGTTAAAAATCCTGTCTTGGCTCATAGACAGAATTTTGACCAAAAATTGCTACACAGAATCACTTCTAAAAGCTTCGTAGAATAAGGGTAGTGTAATATACATTCAGAAACTCACTGATTACCACGGGCAACAGTAAACATATTATTTATAAAACATTGATACAAAATGCATATACATGTTATGTTACACAAAATGACCAAAAAATACCTTGAGTAGATCAAACACCTTCTCTGCAACATATTTCTGCTGTAGATTGGCACCCTTCTGCTGAACTTTATCAGGATGGATACACAACGTTGCTTTCCTGTAGGCTTTTTTAACGGCGGCAGCTGTGATCAAATCAGTCAAAGAAACTGGCTGCCAACCACATTCAGGCCACAGTACCTGATCATCATTCATGAAGGAAGCAAGTTAATATAATTGATACAACCCTGTAACAAAAACAATAACACCAAAAATGTTAAGGGACTGCTTCAAAATTCAAATGCATGGACTGTTCAGTGTGTATAAATAATAATGGAAAACAAGTCCCTTTTACTCTGCTTTCCTCGGGAATCTGCTGGATTGTTTGCAATTGAACAATGAATATATCCTAACAATCTTTTCAAAACCAAACTTGCTTCCTAAGGACATGTCTTCTAGCAAATACCTGATCAGAAATTGCTCCTATGGATAATATCTATTGTATGTATGGTGGTTGAACCCAATGAATAGCAATTCAAACCCATACAATCAGTAGGGGTACAGTGTTAGAATTAGCACACCATCACATCTAGCCGTAGGGTCGTAGATTGATGATCTGAGAAAAAATATGCCAAAACACAAAATCCTACCATGCAATACACTAAAATTTGAACCTAAGAATTCAAAGAGAAGACATCATGAAGTAATTTAATGCATATTTCCAAGCACCACATGGGTATGGATAGAAAAAATCAGAGATATTATCCAAAGTGTGTGCACTAGATGTGCATACATATTGTAAGGTGGATAGCAAAGCTCGTAAATTCGCCTCTTTTCCCGCAGCCCAGCGCTTAATTTCAAAATCCAGTGTTTCACCAAGCCTCTGAAATCAGTGCACAGAAATTAGATAACAAAATTAAAGGATATTAGAAAAATGCAAACTTTTACTAGCGATTTTCACAAAACAGAGTTTTGGCCAGAACAAGGGTGAAGGAGAAAAAATAGAATCTAGCTTATGCAAGAATATGAAAGAAACCCACTCACATACAAAATCAAAAGAATAAAAAAGACAACTTACATTTCTCTCAGCTTGTTCTCTTTGAGTTTGCATGTCTCTCTGATTCTTCTCAGCCAATGCTTTTGCCTAGAATAAAATGGAACAAGTATAAACAAAACAAGTTCAAACAATTTTGTACAGAAAGATACATTTGAGACATCCACAAATCTAATTTCAAGTTGGTTCAAAAAGAAAACAAAGTAATCAAATTAAGTAGACAACTACAGAAATGCAATAATACATACAGCACGCTCCTGAGTCCTCTGGTGGCGCTCCAACCTGGCTCGTCGCCTGTCTTCACTTTCCCCTTCAACATCTTGGAACTCTCCGGATGATGGAGCAGCTTCAAACCATAAAAGGAAATGGAAAAGAAAAGAAACAAATAAGCAATTGAGACTAACATGCTAACCACTACTGCAAAATTATATTGAGAATGCTGAACTACCTCCAAAAATTGAGGAAAGATCATCAACAATATTAGTGGATGATGATGCTTTTTTCATACTAGTAGATGTACTAGTAGATTTCCTTGTTGCATCTGACTGAAATTGGGATTCAAATACAGAGTCCTGAAAACATCCAGGTTCAGAAAATTAGCTATAAACTTTCAAATAAAATCAATCTAGTCTTAACATGCATGTCGGTCTTGCCTTTTTAATTTAGCTTAAAGAGCTTTAAATTTATAAAAGACTGCATAACAATCCACTTTTCATTCAAAAAATGATATTTGTTTAGAATTAAAAAGGAAAGAGTGAAAATAAGTACCCACTAACTAAAACTTGTTTTTTTACAGGGTAAATTTTGCAAGATGGGAATACACAAAATGCCAAGTTTTGGCCATTATATGCTAGTATAGAACTATAGATTAAAGAGAGGGTTCTCACTGAAGAGTTAGCCCTAGGAGGCCTTGGGGCACTGCTAGCTCGACCCATGCCAAAGAAGGATTCAAGATCATTTTCATTCTTTTGTTGGCTCATCCTTGCAGCAGCTGCAGCCCTTTCGCGCGCCTCAGCAGCAGCCCTTTCTACACTGGCACGTTCTGTTTTAACTCGTGCTTCGGCTTCAGCCCTTGCAGATGTAGCTCTTTCTTGTGCTTCCCTCTCCTTTGCCTCAGCAGCAGCCTTTTCGGCTTTTTCTTTCGCCCATGCAGCAGCCCTTTCTCGAGCTTCTGCTTGTGCCCTTTGCACTGCAGCCCTTTCAGCACGTCCTCGAGCTTCAGCATTAGCTTTATCTACAGCAGCCCTCTCAGCTCTTTGGCGAGCATCAGCAGCCGCTCTTTCTCGTGCTTCTCTAGTAGCTCGTTCTACTGCTTGTCTTGCCTTTTCCCTTTCCAGTCGTTGTTGTTCTCTTTCTTTCTCCTCTCTTTCTTTCATAACTCTTCTTTGCTCCTTTTCATCCCTCTCCTTTTGCTGCCGTTCCCGGTCTAACCTTTCCTGTTTTTCTCTCTCCTCGAGCACAGTTCTCTCATCTCTTTCCATTTGCACAGCTTCTTTGCTTCTAGCAGCCTTTGAATACTCTCTCTCCCTAACTTCCTTTGCATGCCTAAACTTAGCTTCAGCTCTATCCATTGCCTCCTTCATAGCTGCAGCAGCAGAGTTCATCTCTAATTCTTCATCAGGAAGACCATTTCCACCCTCATTATCATTACCACGACTTCTGCCCATGGCAAAATCATCAAGTTCATCAAACTGAGGTGAAGTGGGTACCCTTCCAGCAGCTGGAGCAGACTTAGGACCCTGAGAAAATCGTGTGGAACTAGGAAAAGAAGAAAAATCATTATCCTTCTTCCTAGCATTGGCAGACACTGAGGAAGTTGATCCTGACTTGGGAATATGCACTGGCCGTGGAGGAGGAGGTCTTGAAGGTGGTGGAGCAGTAGTTGGTTGTGTAAAAAGAGGAATCTCTGATACTGTCAGCCATATATCTTCACTTGGTTCCAATTTATCTTCATACTTCGGAGACATATCTTCCTGAATATTGGCTTGTCTAAAATCAACATTATTATATGGAGGGGAAGTAGACCTTTTGCCAACTGGTTTATCAGAATCAGAAGAATAGGTAGGCATATGAAATGGGGCCTGTGGAAATTCCCTGTCATTTTCAACAGGAGTCTTGCTTTTTGTGTCTCTCTCAGGACTCCTCCCAGATATCTTGTCAACTGGTTCTTTATCTCCAGTCCAACTTGGGGAACTGCTACCCTTCATGCTATTTCTCTCTGATGAGAAAGCAGGCACAGATTTTCCAAGACCATCAAATGGATCAATATCTTCATGCACAATGCCATTTGGAGTTGAAGAACTATCATTTTTTGTACTTCCAGAACTACTAAATTTATTAATTTCTTCCAATGGGTCCATAAAGTGGCCTGTGGATGAATCCCCTGGTGCTGAAGCTGATTCAAATACTTTGAAAGGATCCTCTGCCATGGTGGAGGTTGTTTTAGATGCGCTAGCAGTAGGTTCTGAGGAGAAAGTGGTATCAGGAGTGTGCCTGTTAATAATAATAATATATAGAAAACATTATGATACATCAACCATTGACCAAATAAACAATATCAAAGACTCAGACATCAAAGATAAGTATAGACAACTATGATGCTGTTCATTCCATTAACAAAAATAAGTTTAGATAAGTTTATGAAACTGATTCATTTAATTGGAGATTCACAGAAATTAGAAAACACAACGTTCATAGACCACATTTTGATTTTGATATAGACTTATTTCAGAAAAGGAACAAAGAACTTTTTAACAGACTCTCCTCAAAAGAGATTATAAACATATCTTTGATATTTGATGACATATTATTCTCCTTCATGTTACTTGGTTTATCCATGTTACTCACATTCATAACCACTACCACTTTTAAAAACACATTTATCATTGATAAAATAAAATACAAGACAGAAAGACATGACAAGATTTAGTTCCTAGCTGCATACACCTTGTGTCCTTTCATATTCAAAATTCCAATCATCGTGTATTTTCATAGCAGTGTTATCAATTGCAGGTTGCAGAAAAGGCCGAAAGTCAATAATTCGATACACCATACAGAAGATAAAACTGTGGCCAAATAGCAGAAATTGCAAAGCAATTATATATTTATGAAAAATTAAGCTGTGTGCAAATAAAAGTAAAATGCATAAATTAACATAATATATAACAGTTCAATTGAATGGAGACTCATGAAAGATGATAAAGATGCAGGAAGAACGTTGGAGTAACAACATGCATGGCATTGGCAGCCAGTGGACAAAGTTACAATTGCGGATCCAAGAAATTCAGAAATGCAATAGTTCTGCTATAGCCGTTATTTAACAACACTGATCCATCACATGGGGTATTTTATGCGTAAACTACAAACAGAAATTAAAACAAATACAAATTTATCTCCAACAAAAAAATGTGATGCATGAACCAGCATATAAAATAATAGTTTGTCTGTCAATGTAAAGTTTGGTCCCATGAATGGACCATCCCCTCTACTTTCCTTCTAAGGATCAACCACATTTTACTTCGCTTAATTTTATGCACATAAAAAGTGTATGTTCACAAAGTCAAATTATAATCTGTTTGTTTTCCCTCAGTCTGTCCAATTTCACAGGAACCAAGGAGTCGACATAAAATTGGTTCCCAAGAATGGATCCCTCTACTTTCCTTCCATGGTTCTACCACATCAAATCCATATAATTATAATAGTGGCTAAAAGCTTTTGTTAGTTGTAGTAGTAGTAGTAGTAGTATTAAATAGTAATAATTGTAGTGGAATTGGATTCCTCCTTCCACTATTCACAATCATGGTAGTTGAATCAAGATGCAAATCATGAATTAATGCACATTTTCTGAATTGCAAATCAAATTGTAAGATTCAAGATAACATTAATATTAATATATGTATACATAAAAGACATACAAAGGCATAAATTCACTATCAATAACTAAGACCGTTTATTTTAATTTCTTGAACCTCTATTACAAGGGCCCAATAGCTAAAGCTAACCCTCCAAACAGCAATGGTTAAACTAACTAACTGTCCAAATCCAAACAAGATTTGTCTGGTCATGGAACTAATAGAAAAAACCAAAGACAAAAAAAACACATTACAATTTCATTTAGAGTTAGGGTTGTAAATGCATCGTACTTCTCTGGCCCACTAGCAACAAGCACAACCATGTGGGTGGCAGAACAATTAACACAGGCTGTAGATTTGCAATATGGCATCACTTCGCAATTTTGGCCACAAGAAGGCTGGCTAGGTGCGAAGTGATGACCCTTGGAGTGGGCAGGATGCCGCAATGCAATGATTTGCATTAGTGCCACTATTGTGTTGTGTGCAATTAACTACTATGAGTGCAGCACGGTTTTGCCAGCTCTGGCAGCCATTTTTGCATTTTTGGTATTTTTACAAAAGCCACAACTGCCAGGCACGAGCCAAAAAGCCCTTGGGAAAACAAGGGTTTGTAACCTGTATTGCAAGAACCATACAATTCATCATCCCAGTACAATACAGGCACAAAAACGATTTGTATCACCAACCTCATGTCTGACATTGTATCGCAAAATCATACTATACTAACTACCTTGCTCACATTCTCTTACTTTCCATTCTGCCTAACCAGATGAAACGCTTAGCAACAACAAAATTTTAAGACTTTCAACTCCTAGCTCCTAGTAAACAAAGCATCCTCAGGACAAGAGTAACTTAATTTTCTTTCATCATGGTAGAGTTGCTACACATCAGCAACCAGATAAAAAGAAAAACTCCCTTTGTAGAAATACAAATGAACAACATATATCACCTGGAACCTCACAAGTTATTTCTAATGCAAGGATAACCTTTGATCTACAAACAAAATGCTAAACTTAAACTTCACAGGATGCATGACATTCTCAAACTCTCAAAGCATTTTAGTTTTAAGATTTGATGATTACTCAAACTCTCGAATTACAAAGTGCATCTGTAACTTAAGTTGACCCAATTTGGTAGTTCCATACTGCCAATACACAAATAATAAATACCCACTAATGAAATCACCTCGTTATTCATCTTTGAAAATCCCTTGAGTTTGTTCAGTCACAAAACTAAAGAAAAGTATAACAAAAGTTACTAACCTTTTACTTCAAACTGTGATATGCATGCTTAAACGTCAATCAGACAGATTACCAAATAGACTGATATCTCATGAACAACAAATAATAGACTGATATCTCATGAACAACAAATAATTTAATATTGTGTGTACGGAATCAATCAAATCTTTACTACCAAAAACAGTTTGCACTAAATCAACAGATGAAATACTTAGAGGAAGACAGCAGAGAGCAAAAGGCAACCTCCCCCCCTAACCAAAACAGCATCACCACCTCCACCTTCTAGTCAGTTCTATAGAGAATAGATCTAAACAACTAAAATCAATTTTGAGAAGGGCCAAGTTCAAAATTCAAACAACAAACCATTGATGACTCTAGAGGATAAAGGGGGACTGATTCTTTATTTAATTCGAACAATATCCTGTGGATAGATAATACTTCCCAGCATGTTCACCATACAGTGGAGATAAACTTTATATTCAATGGGACTGAGAACAGAAGAAAGCTATGAAGATCTCCAAGGAGAAATTTAGTCACTACATAATCCTGTATAGACCCAGACAAATCAAATTTCAGGAAGATTATTGCCAATTATTTGTTTTTTCAATGCAAATTTAAACCCAGTTATTAAACCATTTAGTGCTATAGAATCATCCCATTCTTTAATGAAGATCGTCCCTAATTAATATTTATAATAAGCTATATTATCTTCTAAACAAAATGTAAGAAAGACATACAAAATTCAAACCTATCTCTGATTACAGAGTTTCTAGATGAAACCTTAAAGCGCTATAGTTTACAACCCATACTAGCCTTTACGGAATTTTTCAGTTCAACAGAGTCATTTTCACATTTCTCACTGATGTTCCCAGATTAAAAACCGGAACAACTTTCCCCATAGAACACTAAATTCCAGCTCTCTCTGACAACTGCGCATGATAAAGAACAGAAAAAACGCACCCGCACACTACTTCCTTGCGCATTAAGTAAAAGGTCAAAACCATGAATACCACCACACTGGGCAATGCCAATTGCAAAAGAACCCTAGTTACCAACTCACAGACACACATATAAATATACCTTCCACTAGATGGTGCCCTACTGTGTCCGAATCCAGCAAGCAAATCATCGAAATCCGAAGCACCTTTAGCATCCTTCTCCGATCTCTTCCCACCAGAACTCTTCGGTTCCTTCCCAAACCCGCCAAAAATATCGTCGAACGCGGCTGCGGAGCCACCGCTCTCTGTGGTGGCGAAAACATCATCGAACCTAACCTTAGAGGTGGTCTTCATCCCCGGCACGCCGTCGAAAATGTCGTCGTCATAGACAGGCTTGTCGTAGACCGGCGGCGGCGAGCTGGTAGACCGGGCGGGAGGTCCGCCGTACATGGAGTCCAAATCGAAGGGGGAATCGGCGCGGTGAGTGTCGGATCCGGATCCGGCTCCGGCGAGGAGATCGTCGAAGGTGGAGGCGGATCGCGATGATCCGAAATCGAAGTTGAGAGGGTCGGCGTTGGAAGATCCCTTGGAGGGAGGAGCCATTGGCGCGGATTTGCCCTGAGGTTTGAGGCCGAAATCGGAGAAGAGACCATCGAAATCGTTCATGGTTGGAATTGGAGAAAGGAGAAGGAGGAGCGATCTGGTGTGTGATGGTGCAGCGGAATGATGCGTTGCAAGGAGCACAGAAGGAAATGAAGGGGAAGGTTTGGGTCACGCCTTTGATTCCACCCTCCCTTTGTCCAATTGGAGCATTTGCCAAGAGACGGATCCACCTTGTTTAAACTCCTTTTTCCTTTTCTTTTCTTTTCTTTTCTTTTTCTCTTCAATCAATCATGTTTAACTATTAAGCCATCATTTTCCCCTCTTTCACCTCTTCCATCTTATTCTTTTTCTCCATTTTTCTTAACCTCCTTTTACTTTTTCTTCTCTTTTCTTCATTAACTTCTTCTACTTTTGCATCCTTACCCTATTCAACCCTCAATTGGTGAAGTAGGAACACATTTCAAATATAAATACTTCTTTTTCTTCTTCTAACTATATTTTTTTTATTCATTGACTTTCTTCAATTGTTCAAATATTTGGTTCATTATTGTTCATGAAATTTCTCCTCTAATTAATTTTTTTTCTATTTATAAAACCCAAAGAAAATAATAACACGTGTTCAATTGTAATATTTATTTATCGCATTTTTTTATAAAAGTTAGAGCTAAGAAAGGAAGTTTAAATTAAATTATTGATGAATTAGTGAGAAAGATAATGTCTCCTAGGGTTTAGTTTTTTAGATGTTTTTTTTTAAAAAAAAACACAAACTTTGTTAATAAAACACAAATATTATTAATACTGAATTCACTTTTGAAGGTATTAATGCTTGAAAGAAGACAAATTGTTTTTATGGTGATAAGTTTATGGAAATGTGTATATATATTTATAAGTTTCTTAACCTTGGATAAAGGAGAAGTATTGAATATGGTAGACATGGCAAATGATTATTATTGGGTGCAATTTTTGGATGAAACCCATTAATTCATATGACTTCTATAACTATTATAACAAAGATATTTCATTTTGGTGTACAATTTTAACTAGCTATTTTTATCTTTAATTTCGAATCATATAAAATTGAATAAGTAAGTCAATCTTCTTTTTCAGAATTTGTATTTTGAAATCCATAACTAACATTCTGGATTTTACTTTATATCATTTCAAAATCACTTATGAATTACCATTTTCAAAATGTAAAATACACACAAATGTTTTTCAAATGTTTTTGGATTGTTTATTCTATAAAAGGTTTTTCTAGAACCCATTTTCGGAACAAGCTTCTCACACTCCTTTCTTATGTTTGGTGTTTCTTGTTCCTAGAAAAACAATTTTTTTCCTTGCAGAGTCCATTCTCATTACAACTTTATAATAACAATAAAAAAATTTGTATTTTATATTTGCAAGTGATTTTGACGAAGATAAAAGATAAAGTTAATTTTTTTGTCGTTTTAATGCATGAATTTGAGAGATAAAGGTGAGGTATTTTAATGAGATGTATTCTAATTGTTATGCTTTTCAGTTCACGTGAAAATATAAATATACATTTGTATCATTGTTATAATCTCTCTTTTTGTGTAGAAAAAAATTGAGATTTTCTTTTTAAAATTCTTTATAGAAGGACAATGTGGTAAGAATGCGATGATGTGACTGTGAGTTTAGGAGTTAAATAGCTAATAACAGTTTTCTTAGTTAACTTTATACCTTTTACTTATGGATAAACAAAATGATTTTGTATGGAAAATAAAATTAACATTGAAATCTCTTCTTGCATCAGCTTTTGCAAAAAAAATGATTTTGTATTTTATTATGGTATCTTCAATTAAATATTTCACATTAATTGTTCCCTAAATATGATTTAATATGATTATGTCACATTAATACTAAGTAACTACAATTTTAAAAAAAATACTTTTTAAAAAACTAGCTTGCAAAATAATCAAAATTTATGTTAAACAATTTACAAAACCATCATTCTTACTTATCATAACAAACAACTGATTCATGTACTAACTCCTACTTAACACTGTCATGCACATATTCTTCATTTTCCACAGCTCCTTATGCATGTTGCTCTTTCTAATTGTAACATCATTCTCTTCAGTGCTGTTATCAGATCATGACATCACTTTCAGGAACACTAGTTTCATATCCATCATCTCCCCTTCCTGAACCTGAGGCCTGCCAAATCATATTCTGTGACTGCATCAACTTGTGTTTCAAAAGAGTTTATATGCAAGCAAAAGTTAGCCAACACTATTACTTTTTTATGTTTCTAATGATATATCTATAGTCTCAAATAACTTTGTGATTTGTGAGCCTTATCCTTCTAGGTTTAAAAACTAATCAAATATCAGATTAAAAAATTATGACAGAATTTATATAAATTAATAAATGCATAGATGCTACTTTCAGTTTCATGTGGAACTGAATGCTAGTGAATGTTAAAGCAATAAACTTACAGTTTCATGTGGCACAATTGCATATCTGTCTGATATGGAGGAGGAGGATTTCCCTAAAAAAATATATAGAATCATATGCTAATTATTTTAGAAGAAAAGGATATTGATCCCAAATTACAGAAGAGTCTATCAGTGCACCTGATGATGGACAAGGTTTTGAGGTTTCTATGTACTGCCCAGAAGATCCATCAACACTGAAGGCCTCAATAATAGTTGGAACATTCCTAATCCCAAAAATAACACATATTCAAGCTTAGTGAAATATTATTCTATATGAAACTTCTCATGAATATATTATTTAATTGTTTCAAACATGCAATATTAAAGTTAAATAATGTGATAAACTTTTAAAAAAATTTAAAGTTATATGAAATTTGTGCTGATTAAATTTGTATACCTGTCTTTGATTTCTCCATTCCCAAGTTGTCCATTTGCTCCTCTTCCCCATGAATATACATTTCCACTTTCAGTAACAGCAATCGTATGTCTCCACCCACATGAAACCTGATGTACTTTCTACCATTCCAGATAAAAAATTTGCAGAGATATAAAAAGTGGATCATTGTTATCACACGCTCAAAATTTTCCAATAAGTGAAGAAGGGTGTTGCACTTTCAAGTACCTGATCATAGGGAAAGTTCACTTGCATAGGAGACCAACAATCTAAATTGTTACCAACTCCAATCTGTCCGAACTACACATAATTCAAGAAGAAACAGACTATCAGATCCTGCATTCACCACCTCAATGAGTACATAATTTTATTATTTGTTTACTTTTGACTTCTTCTAAAATATATATAGATAGATAGATATTTAACCAACCATATAAATTTCTATCCACTGTGTTGTGTTGAAGTGTATTTCATGATATGATTATGGTAAAAAGAGGTTGATGAAAATAGGAGAAGAATAAAAAATAATGGCAACCTTATTCCATCCCCAGCCAAAAAGTTGTCCACTAGACGTGAGTGCCATACTATGCCTCCACCCACCTGATACCTGAGACAAGTCAAAACAAACATAGGAGACAAGGCCAACTATAAACCACTATACTTTGTGCCAAACATATCACGTTCTGTTGCATGTCAGAGGGTGTAGGACAAGATTCAGTGCTTTGTCACCAACTTTTTTTATTTTAAACAAGTTGAATTTGTAGAAAGCTTATAAGCAATAAAACGACAAAACATGTAAACCAAGCATGAAGTTAAAGGAGCACCTGCGAAATGAACTTATCAATCAAGGTTTCAACCTTGCGAGGTACAAGATGATCCTCAAAATCCCCATGTCCTAGCTGACCATATTTTCCCCATCCATATGAGTATAATCCACCAGAAGATGAAACACATATTGTATGCCGCCAGCCACAAGCAACCAGTGTTATTTTGTAATCCTGTCAAATTTACAGTTATGAATTAACACCAGCAAGCGATGCCTTCTATCAAAGTTATGGACAGAATTTAGATGCTCAACATCAGAATTCAATTTCATGTTAATAATCTATATTTATTTTTTTTAACAAGCGTATCAAGAAACTCAGTTTCAAAAGTGGAGAACAACAAACTAAGTATCTATATCTAACTTTTGCTGTTATAGTTTAATAGAAAGTTTAACTCTAAGAAATGAAATACTAATAATACATTCTCATAATATATTTTTCCAGACTATAGAATCATAATCATATTGTACAAGTTTGAGAGTGTACATCAATAGTCACTTTCTGAGGGAGCAAACGATCATTTCTGTCTCCCAAGCCCAAGTTTCCATAACGGCCCCAACCCCATCCATACAAATTCCCGTCTTCAGTGACTGCTACACTATGTTCAGCACCAGCAGCAACCATTTTGACAGGTATTCCCTACAACAATACAAAAGTTTACTTGTGTGTCCAAGTAGTCAAGGGAATAATCTTGTTTGATGCATATACATTTTATTGTCCAATTAATTTATACAATGCCACGACTCCAGAAATTAACCCTTTCTTCACAAGAGAACAATTCCTGCTATTGGTTTTATTGATTTTAGCTTTCCTTTCTCCATAATTTGTTCAAATTGAAGGATATTTATTTGAAAACTATCAAGTTAATCACGCTTTATTTTAATGAATATCAGATGATGGGTTGGTTAATTACCATCACATTATCAAGGCACCACAACTTTGGGCTAAGAAGACGGAAGAAGATATAAAACTATGATTAGAGCATCAATTTCTAAGAGTCTTTTTAATTTTCTTAGTCTTGTAAAGTTGTATAGAGCAGTGTAGTTTGGTAATTTTGGTTTAGGATTTGATTGGGCTTGTACTTAAGCCACGTATTGGACTTATTTACATAGATCATGTATTGTGTCAATTAGAGTAAGGTGTAAATAGAAAGAAAAGAGTCTAGCTAGAGTTACAATTGGACATCCTTGGATCCAATGTACAAATAAATGACTAGAGTGCAAATAGAAAGCATGGAGTGACAATGAAGACATAAAGGTTCACATGTCATCCCCTCAATGGAGGGGATTTCACCAACTAAGAATGACCACTTGTCAACCTCTGGTTTGAGAGGAAGATTTGCTCATGAGAAAATACCTATTGTCATCATTTGAATGGAGAGAATTCTCTCAAATTAGAAGACACTTGTCAAGTCATGAGTGGAGAGTTTTTAGGTTAAACTTTTCTAAATTTTGGCATCTTTTAGCACTATAAATACAAGTGTCAGCTATTTTGTAAATGAGAGTAGAATTGATAAACAAAAGTTGTCCATGTGAACAAACTGTGTTCTTTTCTCAATCTTTGTTAGCACTTTTGTAGTTGGTCTCATCTCTTCTAAGTCTCTATATTCATCAACCAAATTCATCTTCTTCATTCAATTTTATTCATCCATTTAACCCACACAAAGCATGGTTTTTGAAAATTCTTAAACATCAAGGAGAAAGCACAGTAAATTTTTCATTTCGAAAATAGTCATGATATTTGAAAGGATGGTACTTCTTCGAGTTTTTTTTCACATTTTGATGAAAAAGATATATTTCCTCAGCAATTTTTCTAGCTATATATAATTCATTGCACTAATCAGTTAATAGAACGTTTTGTGAGCAGAAATTATGAGAACTGTACAATGCTTTCTAGCTTCATTGAATAATATTAAAAACAATTCTATAAAGATTAGTAAATACATCTTATTGAGTGCTGAAAATAACCAGGCCAGGAAGTATAGTTCGTCACCGAAAACCTCGATTCAAATCTAAAATTGGTACCTCAAATTTTTGAATTTTTTGTGGCAGAAGAGAGTCCTCTGTGGTACCAAGTCCAAGTTCACCATTTTTATTATGCCCCCAACTTCAATTGTGACAGAAAAATAATACAGAAAGATCTTCAAATATTTTCAAGTAAACATATAAGTTAGAATGGAATGAAGATGTGTCAAAGAATCAGCACATGAAAAGAACAGGTGAGAATAGACAAAGACTGGTTAACTACAAACCTCAGCACCAACTTGTCCATGGTAACTGACAAACAATGACTGTCCCCACAAGCAACTTGTTGTATCATTAGACCTTCTAATGCTCTAATGGGATGAGGAATGAGCATGTCATTATGATCACCATGACCCAACCTACCAAAGTCACCCCTGGAAAGCCATAGTACGATCTACTTCAGAAGTCAAGTATTCCAGATTAAACTAGCTATTACTTACCTGAAGCTAATCCAACACTAAATGAGAACAAACATTCTAAATCAACAGCCAAAGTTACTAGTTAATTTTTGAAAAACACAGTTAAGATGGAGAGCATAGTACCATCCCCAACTATATACAGTTCTGCCAGACTCAGAACGTGCCATAGTATGATCAGCTCCACAAGTAACACTTATTATATCTTGATCATCCAATGCACTCAGTTTTGTTGGTAACAGTCGATCGTCGGTGTCACCATGGCCTAACTGTCCATCTTCTCCTTGTCCCCACGAGCAAACAACATTTCCACCTTTTAAAAGAATTAAAATTGAGAAGAAAAAACATGACACAAGAGTGTATATGGACATGAATGAAAAAGAAGAATTGAAGTTTGAACTTGAAAAGGTTGCATTTATTTTTATGAAGTCCTTCTTTACAAGGAATTTAAAAATCATCCAGTGTATTGTATGTGAAGAGGACTCATGCAAATATCAAAAAGTGCTACCATTAAACACCTTATTTAACCACATTCCAGTAGTTCAAGACAACTCAATATCAAACTCTGAATCATGCATGATGAATATCTAACTTTGCCTACCTCAAATTTCAGAATACAACTTACTTATATGACAACTTCACACTTTAAGATGAACTCTGAATCTATACGTAGACACGCAGCATACAAACCAAATAGGAGAAGGGTAATAAAAAACTGCATAAAAGAAACATTCTATAGATTGGGACCACATAGAACAAGATCCTGACGCCAAAAATGAACTGATGATTAAGTGGGGACCTTCAGCTTAAGGCAGACAAATATATATATACAACAACACAGAATCTAAAAAACTTGCAAACGTAAACCCGTCACTCTTTTTGGAAAACTGAATATAAAGCTTCATTCAGAAAAATAACAACAAAAAGTACATGCTAAACAAAAAGAAAAGTGAGCACTGATTGATGCTTGCTTACTCAGAAGTGCAACACTGTGGCTGGCACCAGCCGATACAAGAAGAACACGACGAGGTGGAGCAACCACTTCACTCGCATCTTCCATCTGCATGATCGCTACAGTCAACAAAACTTGTCGTGCTCAATATTTCGGTGAAAGAAGAAGTTTTGCTTCTTATATACCCGCACAAACAGAGAAGCATAAAAGAAAACCATGTTGTTCAAAGAGTCAAAATATTTGTATAATAAATAATTCTCTTCATACCAGACAAAAGGGTAGGTGAAAGTTTAACACTTTGAGGTAGATCATTTAAAAATTTCCTGTTGCTAACTTGATTTTTTCACCAAATTATCTGTTAGTACTCTGTACCCAACCCATTCCAAATCCTGATCTCTAAGGAAATTAATGCAGCCATGATATTACTAATTACCATTGCTCTAGGCAAATCTCTTTACTTTAAAACATAAATAAATCCAAAAGTTATAAACGTACTTCACATTGGTTTGATGGATACATTTGCACTGTATCAGAAAAATGATAGTGATGTTTGCATAACAGATAATTGGATTGGAAACACATACTTCAGGGACCGGTAATGTAGAGACGATGGAATTCAATGCTGAGGGCCCAAATGTTGGATAGCACGACTCCATCTTTCTCTTGATTTTCTTTGGGGCAAGCTCTGTCATGCTCATGCATCTGCCATGAATTTGACGTGTGATGTGGTCTAGACTATAGGACTAGAGTTGCAGACTTTTGGAGTCATAATGCATATACATATCTACACTAGTTATCAAACGTTCACGTGATATTACTGTTTTAAACTTTGAATTATTATGATTCTACATATTTCAAACATTGAGGCTATGGCTAATGTAGTTTATTTCTGCATTACCATCATAGTTTTATGTGCTGCCATGAAGAAGTAAGGTATGAAGATATGTAAATAACATCATAATAATCGTTATAAGAAATTAGAAGATAAAAAATAAACTTTTAAAAGTTTGAAAACTATAAAGAAATTAATGTTTTATATATAAGGTGTTTAAAAATAAAGTTTAAGTTCAAATATGTAAGAAAACAAAAATATCTAAAATATTGAAAATAAGTATATTTAATTACAAAGATATAAATTTGAAATTAGATTAAGTATTTTAAAAAATAGAGAAAAAATATACAATAAAAAATAATATTTTAAAAAATGATGAAAATTAGAAAACTAATATTTTTAAATTAAAAAATTTAAAATATGTATATTTAATTATAAAAGTATATAATGAGTAAAGTAATGTTTGAAAAAAATAACATACAAAATATAAAGTTTGTATAATTTTGCAAAACATTAAAATAACTTTTAAAAGTTGAAAAATATATGAAAATTATTGTTATATATATAATGTGTTTAAAAATAAAATTTTATGTTCGAAATATATAAAAAAAAGACTAAAAATAAGTAAAATATTGAAAATATGTAAATAACTTTTAGAAGAAATTTGAAGATAAAAATAATTATTCCGGTTATAAAAAATAAGAAGAGAGAAAATAACTTTTACAGGTCTGAAAACTATACAAAAAATTAATATTATATATTTAATGGTGTTTAAAAATAAAAGCTTAACTTAGAATAGGTAAAAAACCAAAAATAACTAAAATGTTAAAAATAAGTATATTTAATTAGAAATGTATGAATTTTAAATTAGAGGTAGTATTTATAAAAATGGAGAAGAGTTTCCAATAAAAAATAATGTTTAAAAAAATGATGAAAATTATAAAACTAATATTTTTAAAACAATTTTTTTAAATAAATATTTTTAATTGTAAAAGTATATAACTATCAGTAAAGTAAAGTTTGAAAAATATTAAATGGAAAATATAAGATTTATATAATTTTGAAAAACATTAAGAAAGTGAAGAAAAAAAGTATATATATATATATGTAAATAATAATAATCGTTATAAGAAATTACAAGATAAAAAATAAACTTTTAAAAATTTGAAAACTATAAAGAAATTAATGTTATATATATAATGGTGTTAAAAAATAAAGTTTAAGTTAGAATATGTAAAAAAAAAAAAACCAAAATATTAAAAATAAGTATATTTAATTAGAAAGATATAAATTGAAAATTAGACGAAGTATTTAACAAAATAGAGAAAAATATACAATAAAAATAATATTTAAAAAAATATGAAAATTAGAAAACTAATAATTTTGAATTAAATTTTTTTAAATATATATATATATATTCAATTGTAAAAGTATATAATTAGGAGTAAAGTAATATATTACATGGACAAAAGTCAATTTTATTTCATAGTACAGGGACAAAAGCCAATTCTATGTTGTAGTACTGGGACAAAAGTCAATTTCGTGTTACAGTATACTAAAAGCCAATTTCGTGTTATAGTACAGATACGAAAGCTAAATCCGTGTTATAGTAAGCCAAATCCGTGTTATAGTACATGGTCAATTCCGTGTTATAATACTGGGACTAAAAGCGTATTCCGTATTACAAGCGTATTCCGTATTACAGTACATTGACAAAATCCAATCCCATATTATAATACTGAGACCAAAGCAAATTTTGTGATATAGTAAAAGGATAAAAGTCAATCTCATATTATATAGTACAGGAAAAAAAATCAATTTAACCCACTAATAAATCACTGATATACTTAATAATCCAATAAATTGATCAAACCAACTATGGATCTAATTTTGTTATAAGCAATGCGAAATAGAAATGCAATCAGCACAATAATTTTACACAACCATGTATAATTAATAAACCTTATTAGGTGATATCAAATAGGACAGTTGTGTAATAATCACAAGCTGGTACATAAACCTTATTATGACATAAAAAAACAACCTGAAATATGAACATAATTATTATGACATCAAACTCTTCTGCAAGGCTAGCAAATAAACACAAGGATATTTGATTAAAGATGCAAGTTTAAATCTTACCGGAAGGCTCTGAAGCAATCCTACATTCATAGTTGAGGCTGCAGTGCAAGTAGCAAAGTGAACGGTAAAAATAACCAATTCCAGTTCTTCAAAATCAGTAGTTAAAAGATTAAGAGTATATTTTGTACCAGAAAACATTTCTTGAAAATATCGATAATTTCCTGGGAATCAAATATTGTCTCTGTATAATCAAAACAATGAAAAGAAAGTGAGTTTTGCAGCGTGAGAAGGAACTAACCTGCTGGTGCAATCAAAAAGAGGAGGAGGATCAGAGGTGGATGTCAATGGAGGAGGACGAACCACTTGCGCGTCACTGTGAAAATTACAGAGAAAGAGAGGAATGTTATGACTTTGGTACCATGTTGAGATGAGAGGAATCAAGAAAGACTTTCCCTAACAGAAAAACAGTTAAAGCACTTATAAAATTTGATTTTTTTTAAAAATATATATTTTAAATTATATATTCCAAAATAAAAATATGTATATCAAAATATATAATTCAAAATACATATTAATACATATTTTGAATTATGGAATATACAATTTAAAATAATTATAAATTATATAACTAGAAATATAATTTTTTATATCTTAAATTGCATAATCTAAAATAAATATTTTATATTTTTATTATTAATAAAAAATATTTTAGATATCAATAACCTTTTTTTTATTTTTCAAAAAAAATGAGAGAGAAAGCAAGTTCTGAAAAAATGTTGATTGGTTTGTCTCTTTGTTAGAAAAGATTAAAAAAAAAGTGAATGAGGAACAACTCTAAAAATCATAAAAGAGAAAAATGAACAAATTTGTGCATAACTCAAAAATAAAAAGGAAGACTAAAGTGAAATTCATAAGTAGGGGACTGTAAATAATAAAATTTGTGCATATCTCAAATATTAGAGTTTTTCGTCTTTTTTAAAAATATTATTGTTAAAAAGTATTTATAATTTATGATTATCTTTTATTAAAAATACTTATTGATCACTTTTGGTATATTGCCTGTAAACTGTAAATTATATGTTTTTAGAAATAATAATTATAATTAATAGTATAAAATTCAATTAATTCTATTATGTGTAATAATTATAATAGTAAATAGAGTATGGAATGTTTTTTTTATTTATATATTTATATAAATAAAATTTAATATTATGTCAAAACTTATATAATATATGTGAGTTACTTTTAAATTAAGTTTTAAAACATATTTAAAAGAGTAGAAAATGTTTTTTTAGCAAGATTACCTCGTTTTAACAATATTTTTTTAAATAAAATAAAGATTGTTATGAGGTTCTTCCTTTTTAGTTGTAGTTTCTTATTCTAATTATACTTCCTTTCTCATTTGAACTAAAGTTTCTTACTGAGTTATATGCTGTAATAACTTAACTCATATGTCAGTTAAGTTGAAATTACAAAAATAAAAAATATAATAGATTTAAAATTGAGGCATGAACCAAATTATATTATTTATAATCCTTTAGACATGTTTTAAACACAATAAAGAACTAGTTTTTCACTCCTACTAACAATTATATTCATTCAAACTAGTTAAGATGTATTAGTATTCTCAATGTAACAAACTAACACAAAACATCATATTACATCATTAACCAAAACATATATTCTCCATTCATAAAAACACGTACATATCCACTAAAAAAGTTTTAACTAAAAGTTTAGATCCAAGTAATAATTTCCTTAAAAATAGCTAATAATACTTATTTTAACAATTTCAACTTATTGTGAGGTTTAAAACCTATGTAATTTTCAACATTTATCAAAATTAATTCCAATACACAAATCATCAATTTAATGATCATTATAGTGCCACACAAAGTTAAGAAGTCAATTAAAATATGAAATAACTTTCTTTATCTTTTTTTTATTTAAAATTTTTTCCAAAAACTTAAAAATAATAAATAAGTCATACTTTATTGAAATTCTGATTGATCATAATTGATTTTCACTTTACCACTATCTTATTAAAACCTTTTTATCGAGACAAATTTAAATAAATAATTAAATACTTTATTATACTTTATAAATAAAGTCTACTTAAATGAAAAATAGTCTTATATCAGAGTAAGAAGGACGCAACACGAAACATAAAATATAAGACTTACTGGTGGTAGAAATATGGTAAGACGGAGCAAGAACTTGTTATATTTCATGTACCTTGATTGGTTCTTGTTTTTCGTTCGATGCTAACCCTAACAGTATTAAGAAGGTGAGCATAAGTGTAAGAAGTAAACAGCAAGATTGGGTGGTAGAATAAAAGTATCGATTGGAGAATCGAAGTCAGTGATTGCGCGGAAAATTGGGGGATGTTTTGGTGTTGATTTAGCGTGGAGGATTCGATCGTTTCTTCATCATCCGAGAAAGGTTGATGAGAAAAGATATTGAAATGGAAAAAAAAGAGAGAGAAAAAGGCGTAACATTACTAAAAGGTCTGTAAGAGGGTTTGCAAGAAGATAATGATCTTGGAGGAAGCGATAGTGACTTATTGGTTTATTGAAACTCTTCTTGTTAGCCATTGTTGTGCTCTCTTCTCTTCTCTTCTCTTCTCACGCTTTGTTTAGTATATTTGAATTTGAACGAGGTTAGGGAAGGAACATGCTCTTGCTCTTCATCCACTTCCATTTCCTATTTAATGTTGTCATTCATTCCAAATCCTAATAACCACACTCCATGATTTCATATTTTTTTTATTTTTCTCATTATTTCTTAACTACTATACACACTTTCAATTAGACTTTAGTTTTTTCTTTATTTATTTTTATATTAACGGTTGTTTTCACACATTACATTTTAGTTGAAAAACACTAATTAATAACATATAATACCCAATATAATTTCAAATGTTATTAGTAAGAAAATAATCATACTAATATACATAATGACCATAACATATATTAATATATATATATATATAATAGTTAAATGAAAATCTTAAATAATATTCAAATAATAATTATGAGTTGATGAACCAATTCAGTTTATGATTGATTAAACTCGATAAGTTGGATTCTTAGTAAGTTGGTTTGATTTTAACATGTATCAAAATTTATATATTTTTTAGTTGAAAATGAAACTCGTGGTAGGTTGGATTAGTTTATAAGTTTAACAACTCTAATATTCATATTTGATATCATGTAAAATTAATAACATGATATAATATAAAATAAAAAAACTTAAAAATTGTTGTATGATTCTCACATTTGGCCTCCTCTGATTTTCTTTTCTTTTCTTTTATTTCATTTAATTTTATTTAAAAATTGTGAAATGTTATTTTTTTTTCATTTTTTCTTGTTAAAATGTTGTTAAATTTTTAGAAACTCTTGTTGTCACGTAGATCAATTTCATATAAGTTTCTTATAAGGAAAAATTAATTTTCATTAAGTAACAAGTTAAGTACTGAAAATTTTCTTAGTTAAGAGTTTTTTATTTTATTTTGGGATCTATAAAAGTCCTTTACTAAGAGCATATTGTCACACAAATTTTCATAATTCAAAAAAAATATACTATTATCAAATATCTCGATGACATATAAATAATGGTAACATTATACTAAGTTACTTTAAACTCAATCGTTGCAAACACCTAATTATATTTCTGTCACTAAAAAGCTTTAAGAAGTTCTTTCATTTCTATTATTTCGAATTTATTTTATTTTATTTTAATAACCAGTATTGTTCTTACAAGAGTCTTTAAACAATACTTTCTTCGAAGGTTGATTTCTTGAACTTTATGATCTTTTCGGTTTTTTCAGGCTTCTCGATCTCTATAAACTTCTCGAATTGGACTTCTCGTATTGGCCTTTTGGTCTACTGGATCTCTCGGTTTCCTCTCACAGTTGGGTGTGTGTACTTGCAAGGCACTTCGATGCCAAAGTCAGAATCAGTTTATATGATTATCAGATAAATTCACTCTACATACATCTTATATTGATAACCTATTTATAGTGTTCTCCTATTGGGTCCAAAACGTATTTGGACTTTTCTTTTTGTACCTAATATTTTTTAAACACACACCTATTAATTTGGGCCATGTTATTATGGACTTTGCTACAATAACCAATTCTAAAATTTTATTTATTTATTTTTTACACTCAACCTTTCTGCTTGACCTTTCGGCCTAGCAGTACACTAGCCCCCAAGCATAAGGATTTTTACAAAAAGACGTTATGCCTATTACGAAAAGAAAGAAAGCATTTAAACCTTGTCAGTAAAAATATTTTTTCAAATCATTTCGATTTTGTATTAAATGCCTCGATTCACATGCTTTTTTCTCGAATGCACCAATTGACTTGATGGGGGTTAAGAACATCTTATCATTGGATGCAATGTAATTTAACCGTTTTACTAATGTTATAAATACCTAACTTCATTTGTTCATACTCATTTTCTTGTATTTTCAACTCTGAAAGATTTATCAAATTCCATCAAAGGTATAATGTCTCTCTCCATCTCTAGTTTTTTTAGCGCGGATAATAAATCTACTAGGAAAGTGATGGAGGTTAATCATAATGTGGATTCGATTGCGTCATCTGCTACGCTTTCGTGTATGAAAGACTCAAATGAAGCAGCTATAAGTGTTGAAGTTGAAGGAACCGAAAGAGCTGAAGAAAGGATAAGTCTTCGTCTCGGTTATGATTGAGTTAATCATAAAGTCCAAGATTTTTTCTCTGGTATCGTTCTTCTTCAACTCTTAGCGATTTGCATTCCAATATTTACATTTATTCTCCAAATGCTATTGAAGAAATAATTTCTTTTCAGCATGTATTTTCTTGGTATGTATTTTTTCAAAAAATTTCTTTATATAAAGAGATTTTTAATTTTGCTAAATGTTTTATTGACTTTCAAGTTTGATGGCGACAACTAATATGTAAGCACGATCTTACTTTTCAAAGATCGTGAGCAAAGCGAGGGTTTAACTCCTCAGCCTGAAAAGAAGGTTAATCATGAGGTAGAAGTAGAAGTTGTTGGACCAATATCCCGGATAGATGTTGTCGTTGAACCCGACAACAACGAAAATATTGTCGGGTGATAGCTGTCGTTTTGCTGTCAAATTAATATGATTCTAGCGTAGACTTGTCTAACACTAGAGAGATGATAGTATAATTGTGGACAAATGTCCCCAAGTCGTCTCCCAACGAATCCAATAG
>Ga0123342_1000313_pt1 | contig 72548 bp, 34 predicted proteins | sample Turbeawhitnodule_FD_89960 | JGI IMG/M metagenome (GOLD analysis project Ga0123342, IMG submission 89960) | Root nodule microbial communities of legume samples collected from Mexico - Turtle bean Mexico white nodule | ecosystem: Host-associated > Plants > Roots > Nodule | place: Mexico: Nepantla... | reverse complement strand
GAGGGGGGGGGGGGGGGGGGGGGGTGGGGGGTAGGTGTTTATGGAAGATAAGTGGTTTATGATATTGGTGGGGGGTTTTTTTTTTTTTTTTTTTTTTTATGTTATGTTTTTAGATATGTGTATGCTAGTTCTGTTAACTAACGTGACTTGAAAACTTGGGAGTTGAGGTTTATATTTTGTAAATTTAATTATAGTGTTCGTATGCAGTGCTTTTTGGCTTATTGCAAGTAGATATTCATTGGTCTCTGACACTGTGATATTGTTGGTTGTAGAGCATACTCCACCCAGAACTGGATTTTTTTGTCTGTTTAGGCTGTGATATGTTGTTGTTAACATAAAGTTTAATATTTCAGCTAATATTTTGTTCGTTTTTTATTAGATGACCATGACTTTAACAGCAGGCACGTCTAAACTTTTTATGCTCATTATGGGTTTATTAAAGGGTTTTTCTTGGTCATACTTGCAAAGGGACTGGGTTTTCCTTTTTTGTTGACATATATTCTTTTGTCATTCTTTTCTGTTCTGATTCATGTAGCCTTAAAATGATTTATGATCCTCTTATTGTTTACACTCTAATCTCATTTTTCAACAGAAATTTGTTAGACTTGCTTTGCCTTTTCCTCTCTCAACTTTTTCATTTGGAGTGACTGAATCTCCTACCCTATCATCACTGAAGGCTGCATATTTGACCACCAATTCTAGTAATAGTCCTGCTCAAATCAACTTGACTTCAGTTAGCCATGACCTCTAATTTCATTTTAGCGAAGTTTCACTTGATACCTTCCCCTTGTTTAATAAAACTAATTTCAGTCTTAACACAATTTGAGTTCTGGAATTGAATTGCATTCAAGTTTTGATTATGATTCAAAGATCAACATTATATTGGTATATAATGTCATACCTTCCTGAATGTTATTATAGAATTAACGCTCATTGTTTGAAAACATGGAAATAAATGGAATTTTGGCATTGTTTGATGAACCAATGTTTTTAATGAGTATTTTATATGTCCTGACTGTAATGTAAAATTGTAATGAGTCTAAGTTGATATTTTATAAAGTTTGTGCCTTTGCTCATTGTAATGTATTAATGGTTGATACAGCTTAAGTTCTAACGTGAAATCTGCATGTATTTTTCTCTGTCATCCTGTTTAATTATTGAGTATTACACTTTCATTACCCAAGAAATGTTTAAATGAATGCATTTCTCTCTATCTGTAAAATTTACATTCCTTCATACGGGAATGAATATGCATTATACGGAAACTCCATTTTAATATAAACTAGCATCTTAGGATTTCCTCCCTCTTGCTATTATTGTTGGCATCATCAACAACTACTTTAGACCTCCATTATCAATTTGGCATATTAGCAGAAATTTAATTATTATAATTAAATGGAGGGCATTTTAATTTAAATATATCTTATGAAAAAATAGTGTAATTTGCTGCTTCTTTATTGTCCTGGTTGTCCGGTTTTGAATTATTTCTCCTCCTTTTTTATTTTCCTATAGTTAAACTTTTGAAGTTGTGTTCTAATGTGTTAAATTTTGGAATAATATCTTAGATACAGAGGGTTTATGGAGCAACCTTTTAATGTTTTGACTGTGTTCGTTGTCTTTATCCAGAGAGCTGCAAATACAGGTTGGGGTCACGAGGAAGACAATCCAAAATGGGGTCACGACAAATTTGACGGTCCCAAAAAAGAGACAAGAACTGGCAACAATCACTCAAATCACAGTTCAGAAACTAGAGACAGAGATTCACGTTCTAGAGCCCGTGGCAGTGATGCTGGATTAGACAACCAACCTAAGAGAAGTGATAGAGAAGGGAGGACAAATCGGTGGCATGATGATGATGATACATTTAAGGGAAGAGAAAATAACAGTAGAAGAGAAGAGAAGGGATCAAGAAGGTATGGAGATGATGAATTTGAACATAAGTCAAGAGAAGAGCGATATAGGAGAGAAGAAAAAAAATCAAGAAGGGACGATTACGATGGTATTCCTGAGCCAAAAGATCATCATAGAAGGGAAGACAAGAGGTCAATAAAGCCAGATGATGGTGAGTTTGAACCCAAGTTGAGAGATTCGAACATAAGGGAAGATAAAGGATCCCGGAGGAAGGATGAGGATGATTTTGTAAGCAACGCAAGAGAACCTCATAGTAATAGGGAAGACAGGAGATCTAGAAAACACAGTGAAGATGAATCTGCACCAAGGTCTAGAGAAGATTATGATAGGAAGCTAGATAACAGGTTATATAGAAATGATAGTGATCGACCAGAGTCAAAAGTAAGACATGATTTTGAGAGGAGAGAAGAGAAAAGGTCAAGAAGGTAATGACAGCATCGAGGTAGATACGAGCATGTCATTCCTTTGTTGTGGAGAGAACCTAGTTTCGGAGCAAGTTGAAAATCATTTGATAACCTGAATGTGATTCAAAGCTTCTAAAATTTCTAAATTCATTTTGTTTGTCTTACGATTTGCACTGCTGCCACCAGTGGTGATCTTACTTTTGGCGTGGCTAGTTTGAAAAATATTTTAGTGGGTTCATCTCCAATACTAATGCTAATGTATTATGTATTCAAAACATTTGGCCTGTGTATCAGTTATGCAATCTTCTCTACAGGTAGCAAAAAGCGAAATGGTTTGTCATATCGAAGCTCCCAATTTTTACGCTTGATTGTGGGTATTTTCATTTATTTCCATTCCCATTTTATTTGGATTTGTTTGTAAATACATGTAAAATTCGTTGGTGCTTTTAAAGCGATTTAGGAACTCCACATAAATTAAGGGCTTTAGCGAAGGATAGTACAGTCCATCAGTGCTGCCTTCTTTGATAATTTGGTTCATATTCTCTCATTGGGGAGACTTTTCAGGGGCGAAAATCGACATGGCTCACAAGATATATATGAAAACTTGACATAAATTGAAGTACATTACACAAATTCCGTTAAAGTCATAAATTTTGTAGTTTCTCCTCTGTTTGAATCCATCTTTGACAACTGTGCAGGAGCACGATGTTGTCCTTTTGTTTTCTTGGTATGTGTACCGTTATGAGTCCAAGAACCGAATAATAACCCAACACAAGCTCGTATGATCATGGACGAATAGCCCTCTAACCGACCTAACTATACCCAGGTAAGTTGTTCTGTTATCAAAAGAACTGAATAAAACAGAACAAAGTTGCATCACCTTCCCCAACTTTCTTGCATCTTGTGAAGAGGCTCTTGGCTAAGATTAGAAAACCTCTTTCGGGCTTGAAGAAGATTTCTCTATAAATACCACCTACGTGATCCTGATCCATTGAGGACTATTGAACTTTTTGACTTGAAGTCACTTAACACTTTGAACCAGAACATTATCCATTCATTTATTTTCTTACAACAATTTTTTTACTTTAGCTGGGATACCTTGTTTCACATTATACAATCCTCCAATCAATGCTAATAAGAGATAATCTGTAGTTGTATGTTTTACTCTTGAAATCCAAATACTAGACTTGAATTTAAAAGGCTCAAGTTAGTTTGTAAATGTTGATAGTCACAATTATCATATTTACGAAGTTATACTCCACTTTATTTCCCTCTTGCAGATGTGAATAAACAATTTGATATAAGGCATACAAAGAAAACGCAGAACAGAAGAATTGCTTAAATAACGATCAAACTGCAACCATTTTAATATTAATCTCATATCCAGTTTACACTTTTTCTCCGAGGAATGATAGACAGGTTTCTGGATATAACAGATTACACAGGTTCTAATTACTGACACCATATGACTAATATTATTTGGAGAAAGAAGCAGCTCCAGCTGTGAAATACAACTATGTTATAATTTCCTTCCTAATATATTATCAATTAGTTTTCCAACAGAAATGAAAGAAGAACCACTGGTAAGGACAGCTTTCCTGGCCTTCTCTTTCATCTCTATCACGTTCTTGTGTACCACATTATCTTTGTCCATCAATTGTTTCAGCCCTTCCTCTATCTCCTTTGCCGTTACAAAATCACTGCCGCTTCTATAGTCCAGTTTCAACTCCACTGCTAATCCATATTGCCTCACCAACCAAAATGCATTCAACTGTTGTTCTGCATAGATAGGCCATGTCAATATTGGTACTCCAAACCACAAGCTTTCCAAAATAGAGTTCCACCCACAATGAGACACAAACCCCCCAATGGCTTTGTGGGCCAGAACCTCAACCTGGGGTGCCCATCCACATATCATTCCCCTACCCTCCATCCATTCTAAGAAACCTTCTGGTACGGTTCTGTCTACATTATCTGCAGTTGGTGGAGAACGCATAGCCCACAAGAACCTAACTCCACTACTCTGAAGTGCTAATGCTATTTCTCTTGTTTGAGATGGACCAAACCCTCCCATGCTCCCAAAGCAAAGAAACATCACAGAGGAAGGAGGCTGCTCATCTAGCCACTTCAATATTTTGTCATGCTGGGCTTGATCTAAATTTGGGTTAGGCTGACCCTTGAGATCAATCAAAGGACCAACATCATAGATTGGAGGTGCTTGACTTTGACCCTCAGATAATGCATCGATAACATGCTTCTCTAGATCTGAAAAGGAATTAACAATGATCCCTTTGGTGTCCAAGAATCTCTGAGCAAGCTTGTAATAGGCAGCATATCCACCATCTTTGTTAAAAGCAGCATCAGGCAAAACACTGAGAGGAACTGGATCCGGGAAACCGGGAATCAACAAGTCATGTTCAGAGTCATTGAAAACATCCTCTATCTCACGGTTCAAAAGGGAAAGCATAAAAGCTGTAAATGCAACATTTGAAGTCATGAACATGTAAGAGGGGATGCCAAGTTCATTCCCCACATCAACCATGGGCAAACAAAACAAATCTAGGACCAACCCAACAACTGGTTGTGACTCAGACCTAGGATAGGATGATAAGATGTTTTGCAAGGTGGCTTTGACATGGGGTTTCAGGCTCTCCATGAAGATATATATGTAGTGTTCAAAAGATTTGGCAATTAGCTCCTGTGGGGGAAGTTCTACAAGAGAGAGATCAATGAGCTTGATCTGAGGTTGTGAGGCTAAAACTGTTTTGATGTAAGAGTCTGAAAATGGAGTAAGAGGGATCTTGATGCAGAGAATTGTGACTGAAAGGTGGTTGTCACGGTTGATCAGAAGCTGAGCAAATTCGAGGGATGAAGTCAAGTGGCCAATCCCTGGTGAGGGAATGAAGATCAGCTCTGCGTTGTTCTTCATCTCAGTGCTGAGAGAATAGTGTTTGCACTTGGTTTACGCCTTTCCCTGTTGGCTTTCAATCACACCACTAGAAGGTAGATATTTAAGTTGGTTAAGATAAGGTGTGTATATTAAATGAAATAGACTTTTTCTCTAATATGTAGAAGTGTTTCAATAAGTAAAAACGAATAGACCTTTTTTACAAGTTATTAAATGATTTGACATGATCTGTAAGAACTATGTGTGTTTAATTTAAGTAATTTGAGATAATATGTAGGAACATTTAAAAAAAAAATTGAATGAAATATGAGAAGAAAATAGTGGATTTGTGGAGATTTTTTTATAAATAAAACAAAACTATATACTTTATTATAGACCCGAGAGAGACTCTCCAAAACATATAGTTTTTTAAAATATAAATTAAACATAAACAAAATATATGAATATAAATACAATTTTTAAAAAACATAATAGTCGCAGTAAAATTTTAATATCTTCTTCTCAATATAATAACATTTTTTTTAATTTATTTATTTTTATTAAATTTGATGCTTTATTTATTTATTTTACTTTTTGAAGCTTATATAAAAATTAATATAGTAGAATTTTACCTTTTTAAATGAAAATTAATAAAAATGATGTGTTTAAAAGATTAAGTTATTGATAATTTTTAAAGAATTACTGTTAGGATTTTATTTGAAGAGGATAATAAAAGAAGAAAAAGAAAAAAAAAAGGCTAGTTGTAGGTAGACGAAGAAGTGGTGAAAATTTAACAAAAAATAAAAAAACTGAGAATAAAATAGATATTATGAAATAACTTATTATTAATTATAATAAAAGCTCTATTAATTTATTTTAAGATTTTGGATTACCAAGTATGTTTAGATGAGAGTGAGAGTGAAAAAGAAAGAAACGAGAATGATTATACTCAACCAAACGTGAACAATAACATTACTTTCTCTCTCTGTTTTCATTCACCATTGCACAATACATCACCTCATCCAAACACCATGTAGAAAAATATTTAAAAGCTATAATTCTTTATGCTAGTGAGATCGTTTTGAAAAAAATTCTTCATATGAATTTCAGAAGATAATTGCATCCACAAGAACTATGTCTATGATAGTGTTATAGCAAAGTTGTGTCTCTTACATTAAACATGAGTTGATAAGTTTTTCACTGCAAATCAAACACACACTACCTTGCCTTTTGAGGATCTCACAAGCAAGTTCTTGAGATTGAGATTATCCAATTTCTTTCCTTAGTTCAAATGCCAACAAATAGCATTATTACAATTACAAGTTACAACCTTTCAAAAAAATATATATACATGTTGTTACAACAAGGACCAAGAACACTGGAATCAGGTTGACAAGATTCACTCTTATACAAATCTTCCAATCTTGAGCTGGACTCTCTTGGTTTCTTCTTGGGCTGGATGTTCTGGGCTTCTACTTACGTTGAGTACTCTCGGCTTCTTCCTCAGCTAGGTGCTCTCGGCTGAAGCCTCAAGATAGGTGTTCTCAGCTTCTCCTTCACACAGATAGGGGGTGTACCTGCAAGGTGCTCCGATGCCAAAGTCCAAAATAGTCTCATATTCATCAGACAAAAATCACTCCCCTTTACCTCTTATGTTGATCTCCTATTTATACGATTTCCTTAATGGGCTTATGCTTTTACCTTTGGACTTTCTTTCTACACCGTTTTGTTCTTTACGCACCTCCTAATGCAGGCTTTTATTTAATTAGACCCTATTATAATAATATTTATATTTTGTTTTATTCTTTTATGCATAACCTCTCGGTTATGTATTGTATTTAGCTTTCCGCTTACCCTCTCGGTTTTAGCCTACCACTACAATACATATATAAAATAATCATAATTGCTCAATTACTTCTATGATACACCAACTTAGCAAAACATTGTGAAGGATAATTGTAATCTGGTTGTTCATATATAGATTGAGTCTCTCTTTGTAAATGTAAAGATAAGATTGATCCCTCTACGTATCTTCACTTCAAAAAGAGTGTTCTAACACTAGAATACATTAGTTTTTATCATAACAAAGAGCCTTCTGACAGTAAAATACATTAGTTTTTAATCACAGCGAAAAGAACCTAACATTGATTTCTATTCACCAAACGTTGTGTTGTTAAAATCATCACCTTCCATGTGAATCAATTGCTTTAGGATTTTTCATTAATTGATTCATTGAAGTGGGCAATTCCACTCATGAAATTCATTGTCATAACATCAATGAGTTTCCCAACAGAACTGAAAGATGAACCACCATTGAGGACAGCTTTCCTAGCCATCTCTTTCATTTCTTTCACCTTCTTGTGCACCATATTATCTCTATCCATTAATTGTCTCAGCCCTTTCTCAATCTCCTCTGCCATTACAAGATCACTACCCCTTCTATAGTCCAGTCTCAGCTCCACTGCTAATCTAAACTCCCTCACCATCCTGAAAGCATTCAGCTGCTGTTCTGCATAAATAGGCCATGTCAAGATTGGTACCCCAAACCACAAGCTTTCCAAAATAGAGTTCCATCCACAATGTGACACAAACCCCCCAATGGCTTTGTGGGCCAGAACCTCCACTTGAGGTGCCCAATCACATAGCATTCCCCTACCTTTTGTCCACTCTAAAAACCCTTCTGGTAAGATTCCCTCTTCAATTTTTGATGTGGTTGGTGGAGAATGCATAGTCCACAAAAACCTAACCCCACTACGTTGAAGTGCTTGTGCTATTTCTCTTGTTTGAGGTGGATCAAAACTTCCCCTACTCCCAAAACAAAGAAAAATCACAGAAGAATCAGGCTGCTCATCTAGCCATTTCAATATTCTGTCATGTTGTGCTTGATCCAAATTTGGGTTAGGTTGACCCTTGAAATTGATCAGTGGACCAACAGCATAGATAGAAGGTGTTTGTATTTGTCCATCACACAATGCATCAATAGCATACTGCTCCAACTCAGAAAAAGTATTAACAATGATCCCTTTGGAGTCTTGGAACCTCTGAGCAAGATTATAATAAGCAGCATAGCCACCCTCTTTGTTAAAAACAGCATCAGGCATAACACTAGAAGGGAATGGATCAGGGAAACCTGGAATCAACCATTTAGGATCAGAATCACAGAACACATCACCAACTTGACGTTTCTGAAGCGAAAGCATTAGACTCAAAAACCCAACATTTGAGGGCATGAACAAATAAGAAGGGATCCCTAGGTCGTTTCCCACATCAATCATGGGTGAACAGAAAACATCTAGGACCAACCCAATAACAGGGTTTGAATGAGATGATGATAAAATGTTTTGTACTGTGGCTTTGACATGGGGTTTGAGGATCTGCAAGAGGATCCATATGTAGTGTGGTATTGATCTCTTTAGTAGTTCCTGTGGAGGGGGCTCTACGTGAGGGAGATCAATTGCTCGGATTTGAGGTTGTGAGGCTGTAACTGATCTGATGTATGCATCTGAATAGGGAGCGTGAGGGAGCTTCATGCAGATGATTGTGATTGAAAGATGGTTATGATGGTTGATCAAAAGTTGTGCTAATTCGAGGGATGGAGCTAAGTGGCCAATCCCCGGTATGGGAAAGAAGATCAACCCTGCTTTCTTCTTCATTTCAGCCATTAATATTCAAGTATGGTGGGTGGAACTGTGTTTAACTCTTACCTCTTATGGTGTGGCAGTTTGTGACTTTGATTCAACTTCACTTTGATCTTTCATCATACAACACAGATGCAGATGTGACATGAGAACTGATGCTTTTCTACGTACATCTAATCAAATAATAAATCATTATAAGCCACATAATCAATTCAGCATAGCCAATTGTTATAGGCCACATGGTAAATTTTCAAGAAAGAAAACAAGTAGGACAAAGCATTATTGAAAAAATTGAAAAAAAAAGTATGAAAATATTTCCCACTCCAAAGTTAATTAACCAGAATTAGTGAGGTTAATCAGTAATAAAAAATTAAATAATACACTTTTAAACATGACTAAACTCTATAACCTGCATCAATATTAAAGATCCACCAAAATAATATAAATAACACAGATTCCAAGAATCAAGTATGTCAATCTACAATACTGAGAATACCGAATGGCGATACTAAATATAACTTGAGAGTCGGAGTAGCAGTTAACATCCGAGTGTAGATTACGTGAAAGCCGAGGAGTAGAATGAGGAAAGGAGAGCAAAAAGCTTGCTTGGAGAGAAACAAAAGTGCAAACCAACTAATCAAGAAGGTAAAAGAGTTATCTTGATTCTAACCTGTTCGAGAAGAAAATTCAATCAGAAATCACGATTAGAAATATTACTTTACCGAAAAATTGGAACAATCCAGTGCAATGAGTTTGAATTTCAAATAAAAGTTGCATAAATATTGCACAAAAGAAAGAGCAGATATTAAATAAGAATTAGAGCCAGATTGAACATTAATGTAGTCACACAATTTAAGAATGCTAGACTAATTATTTAGTCTGCTTTTTTTTTATTATATTATATTTTATTATTAAGTCAAATTTAAATGAGAGTTTTTAAATGATGAGAGTCCTATTTTTAGTTTAAGATCATTTCTCGTTTGATAAGTTTTCAGTTAGTTCTATTCAGTAACTAAAAACTGTTAAAATATTTCTAAGTGTTAAAAATCAAAACTAAATCTCTCCTTTTGGTGTAAATATAAAATAAATATTTACGAAACAATTAGATAATAAAAAATAGAACAAAATAGAATAATGACACCAATAATTTTTAATATAGGAAAACTTTCTCAACTTGAGAAGTAAAACTCATGGACCTAGTTCAGAAAATACATCCTCTATGAAAGTAGGATTATAAAATTTGTTTCTCTCACTCTATGAGGATAACACTCAATCTCACCCAAAAAGGATGAAATACAAAGTCTTTCTAGTATCTTACTAGGTTTTCTAATCTCACCGTTATGGTAGTTATCTATTCTCTATATGTTATGTTGTTCTTCTCCCGCTTGCATTTTCTTCCTCATAACAAGTGTTCCTTTTATATAGGGAAGGAGAGGAAGACTTCTTCATAAAGAGATAATGGATAATTAATGTTTATCAAATTTTCAAGATACCTTGAAAATACTATCTTCAACCTTTTAGGTTGAACTTCATAGTCTTCCAGAAAAATGTAATTTCAAGACTTTGGAATGTCCATAATTGAATATACTTAATGAATAATTATCAAAATTCATTGGTTATGACTTTCCATTAAAAGGAGGAATTCTGACACAAAGCTGCTTGTATTTAACGACTCTAAAAATTTATATATCTTAAGAGTAATAATATTAATAAATTTATTAAACAGTGAAAAATGTTTTCTTAATCAGGATATCTCTATCATCAAATTAAGTTAAAAACTAATTAATCCCTCAAAAGGGGTCAACTCTTCCAACCGAAAACAATTAAAAATGATTAATATGAAAAGTGTAGGTTACATGTCTTTTTTAAAGTCTTGGAATTGTCTTATGTCAATTGCTCTAACATAATTTGATTAACTACCATGTGATTGTCCATTTGAACAAGTTTATTCGATAAGATATGGTGTCCTACATTGAAAAGATGAAGTACTTAAATAATGAGGTTTTCCCACTTAACAAACTAATCTCTTAGGATTAATTCTCCTCTTATGCTTAAGTCCTAATAATTGGTGTTTTCATTAAGAGTTAGAGTATGGAAAAAGCTATCTCATGTATGAATTACTTATGTACTCCTTAAGCCTCAAAACTTTCTCACCCAAAAAATTAGTCTTTTTAGTTGAGTTCTCCTTTTATACTTAGATCTAACATATAGTATAACTATCCATCTGATTAAATATCATTTGCAACTATGTTTAACCAAGAGCATAGCATAGGGATTGTTCTATAATCCCAAGTAGTTTGAGACTTCTGGCTTATTTAACCAAAGTTTTGATCAGTTTTTGATGATCAAAGTTTAGTTTTTGAGTAGTTTGGCTTAGAGTCAACAAGCATCTGATCTTCTGTTTAGCACGAGGCTATGATTGAACATCAAGCATTTCAGAATGAGTCTTAATTTATCCTTGTTTTACATGATAAATTTTGTTTATTATTTTGTTATATAGAAGGATTCTTATTCCGACACATAAACACTTATTATTTATGCTTTAGTTCACTTGTCATTTTCTTATGTCGTCTATTTTTGTAAATAAACCTTCGACTTTTGGTAGAAAAAAACCTTATCTTTCCTGACAAGACAAAGTGTTTCATTATCACCAATTTTTTTCCAACCACCACCTGAATGCTATTCTTTCTTAAAGCGAATCTAAGATGATTTTTTATTTTATGACTGTTAATCAAACAATGGTATGATAAACTATCCAGCACAACAAAAGAACAATGCATGATATTGTTTCTGTTATATGTTTCAAATAGATTAGGCTTCAATGTCCTAAAACTTTGATTAAGTGTGGAACAAAACAATATTTGCTAGTTATAGGCTCATTAAAATCACTTATATTACATAAAAATTGATCATCGATATCTGTTATAAAAATCAGTTATAATTCGTATCTACGCAGCTCAAGGAAAATGTGGCATCCTCTGTTTATGGCAGAATCAGGAAATGGAGTAACCTTGTACTGCATGAAAAAAATAAATATGAAATGTGATTTCTTTATTGATTAATCAGTAAGGTAATATTTTTTATGACTAGCCCAGTAACACAAATGTTTCCAAGTTTCTGAATTTGCACAATTTTCTTCTTTGAAAATACTAAATATCTTGTTATTTCATTAGAATAGAAGATCTACATTCTTGCAGCCACATGGGACCTTTCTGTCTTGTCAATGAGTAAAAGTAACCTCGACCCCATCCAATCAAATTCTAGATGATGTCGAACTTCACAGTTGAAAGTATGTTTTGTATTAGTGAGGCAGAGAGGTTAGCCTTTTAGCTTTTTTGTTACTTCAGCAAGGTATTTACCCTGGTAAAAGGCTTGTTGCAGTTCTAGTTCAGTGGGTTGACGAGATCCATCTCCTGCAAAAGTTCCAGCACCATATGGGGACCCTCCTTTTACTTCATCCATCTCAAACATGCCTTTTCCAAAAGTATATCCAAGAGGAACAAAAAGCATACCATGATGAGCTAATTGAGTTATTGTTGTCAATCTGCAACCTCGACATAAACAAGAAATGAAGTACACTAAAATCAAGTGGCACAAAGGCTATAGACTTGTATAATCATGACAGAAATGATAAGATTTATTGATGCAGATAATTCATACCGGTGTTGAGGGAAGTTGTAGACAGTCATGTCAATTCCCAAGTAATATGATTCCAAGTTCTAATTCTAATGTATGATCAATAATTGTATAGAGGATGGAACCAATTCATTAACATGGATTAAGAAGTGGACTTTAAATCTAACTCAACCTTATAAAATCGACTTATAAGATGAGGTATGCATCCATTTATAAGCTATGAAATGTCTTAATTTCTAGTCGATGTGAGAACTCCAACACACTCCTTAACACCGAGGCTACCAACTCGTGTCGCTAGAATAGGCTCTAACCTGACTCTAATACCATATTAAAAAGTGGACTTTAAGCCTAATTCAACCTCACAAAACCGGCTTATAAGGTGAGACTTGCATCCACTTATAAACTATGAAATGTCATAATCTCTAGTTGATGTGAGATCTCCAACGAATGCTATTTTTTAACAAGAAAAGAGGTTATTTTCTTTTCTATTTATGTGAGAACCAGATAAAGCATTTTTGAGGCATTGTGAAGGGGATACTTACGCTGACAGTTCTTGACCTCCACCATAAAAACCAGTACTCCAAAAGATTCCAGCAGGTTTGCCAGCCAGGGATTGGGATGCCCATAGCCCAGTAGTGGCATCAAAGAAGGCCTTGAGCTGGCTAGGCATCATGCCAAAACGAGAAGGAAAACCAAATATCAAACCATCAGCCTCTACAAGTTGTTCTGGCCTTATATCTGGCACATCATTTGGTTTAGAAGGGGCTTTCAACTTTTGCAATATTAGATCAGAAAGCATCTCGGGTACCTGTTTTCAGACAACCAAAATCAAACTCTCAACTATGATTGAAAGGGTCCTAACTGAGAAAGCATCCAATTGAAAAGATTGGCCCTCAAAACTGCAATTGTTGCCCTCAAAACACACAAGGTATGCAGTTGTAATTGTAATGCAACCAAAACCACAATTTAGCACCAGAGGACCTATCATCCAAACTAAAAAATTGCACACTCTAACTGTTCGAAAGAATTACCCGCCAGAGTGTTGCTTCAACACCTTCAACTGCAGAAGCCCCTCTGAGCACTTCTCTTGCCATGGTGTCCACATGTCCATACAAGGAGTAATACCTGCAAAAATTGATGCACCAATTAGAGTTCATTAAACTCTAGTTCAAGAGTATGGTTGATGAATGTTAGAGTTAGAATATGAATGATAAAAGAATTCAACTAAAGTAGCAGTTGAAAATATACTCACACAATGTAGACCTTAGTGACAGCCATTTTTTATTTGCTGACTCAAGTACTAATCACTTTTGCCTCACTGCTTATGGTTCCCCTGGATAATATAAAGCAATTAGGGTGGAAAGATGAACACAAAATAAGGAAAATTTCAAGATTACAGTTACAACTTATAGAATTGATCATCATCAGTAAACAGAAAAATGAAAATTAAATGGTATACTTAATCTCCATGATGTGACTCTATGGTTGGGGTCATGTTAATTGTACAAGAACCTTCATGCATGAATGAATCTGATATATAAATCTACCCAGAAAGAACAAATGTAAAACAGCAGAGTTTACCTCCTATGAACACCCCCAGAATCTCCAGAGAACAAAAAATGAAAGGTTAGTGTTTGATGAGCTTTAGAGAAATGGATGTGATAAACGATGAAGAGATAAACACTGGCAAATTAGAGAAATTGAGCTCCAAAGTGTGATGATTTGAGCAGAAAAAAAGCAGAAAGATGAAGTCATCAATTATGAGACAACAAAGTGAGGCATGGATGGAGCACAGAGGAGGCGTGTACATAGAAATTTGTCATAGAAAAGGACTTAAACATAAATATAATACGCAACAAAAGGATTTTAAGAGGTATGTAATTTTTTCAAAATTAATCTAATCCATTATCCTTTATTATCATTATCGTACCATAGTAATTTAATTTTGTAATATCTATTAGAAAATTTAATAATTTTCAATATCATTTTTGTAAAATTATATATATTTTCAAAACTATATTATTTTAATATAATAAAAATGTGAATAGTTTTTTAATAACTAGTAAACGAAATTTCTTTCTCAATTGTCTTTTCTAGCATAATTTCCTCGTACCCGTTGTTTGATTTTAATTAAAAGTAAAAGTGGATTTAATGAGATTTAGTATAAATATTTTAATATATAAGTGATTTACTTGTAAATAGAAAAGTTAACTATCCAAAAATCATTTAAGAAAAATCACTATTTTTTAAATATATATATATATTTACATTTTCTCTAAATTTATGAAAGATTTGTTCATTCTTTTTGTAGATCATGATCCACCTTAAAGATTTTTGTGGAGAGTATCTCTATCCTATTAGAAATGGATTTTAAATAAGTTTCTCTTTATTTTTCTTTTATTGTGTTGGTTTTGGAAAGAGTTGCATGCTTAAAGACTAGGGTGTTGGATGTGGTTATTCTAGAGCAAAGTCTATTAATTTAGGATCACAAGGATTAGTTTAGATTAAAATGTTTAAAATTGAATAGTAATGATGAATGATTATTTTAAAGTAATTTGAATTCAATATGGGTGTTGTTGAGATTTTGATATTGTGAATATATTTTTCATGATGATGAGGTATGAAGTTTTTTAAATTGATTTTTTATATGATTTTAATGAGTATAGTTGGTTTCTCATAGTTATTTATGAATAAATTTATGAGTTAAATGTGACTAAATTGAAATGAAATGAGTAAAGTATAAAAGTGAAGAACAAATTATAGTCACAATAATCATTTTGAGTTTGTGTAAATGGATAAAGTTTTGAAAACAAATTTAGTCTTTTCGCAATAAGTTGATTTGATTTTTTGGTATTTTTATTGAAACGAAAATAGAGTAGAAATTTAACCTTTGTTCTTAACCTTATTTTTGTTCAAATGAAAAATTTTCCGATCAAGTGAAAATAAAGTAAAAATTTATTTTAGTCCTATTTTCAGTCAAGCAAATAATTTTGATAAATCGTAACAATCATTTTTTCGATTACTTAACATCGAACTTATATCCAATTAAGATGATATCAATTATATTATCAATATAAACTGAAAAATACAACAATAATTATTTTTAAATAAAAAATAATTATGTAACTACTTTTAAATAAAAAAATATTAAATAAAGAATTGTTTTTATTTAATGAAGGATAAAATTATTTTATTAAAAAATAGAATAAAAATATTAATGATATAAAATATAATAATTACTAAAACATAATACTATTTTTTTTTGTTAGACAATAAAATAATAATATAAATTAATAATAATAATAACTAAAACATAATACTAAGAAAGTCAGATTTTTAAAAGTAATATTTGTTATAAGAAAATAAATCACAGTCTTATTTTATTTAGAAAATTTTTAAACAGATTAAGGTGAATTGATAGATGCTTCAAAATCAAACCTATTCAATTTTAATCAAATTGAAAATATAAAAAAATAAAACCAATTCCTTTAAATACTATCCATTCAGATTTTTCCTGTCAAATTCTTCTTTATTTATTTATTTTTTTATCACTCATTTTTTCGGCCAATAAAAAAAAGACACTTCGTTTCTTGTTTCATAATGTCTTTTTCGTAACATCATAATACGTAAAAAATTAATAAATTACAAAATTTCTTTATATCATGAATACTCTTATTTAAATTTTAAAATACATTTTTATTTATTTTAATACTAATAAACTACATACATTAAGCTAAAACATTGATGCATAATAATTTTAAAAACAAAATTAAAAATGTGATAGAGTACAAAAACAAAATGTCAACCAAAACGTAAACTAAAGAATAAAAATTATATAATGCCTTTCTTAAAAACATAACTTGACATTTGATGCAATTATTACTTAATGTATTCATAATTTTTATTACAAATATAATTTCTTAATTAATTTTAAAAAAAATATTTATTATGACTCATTATTTTGTGGCTCTCTTACCCAATCTTTGGATGTGCCTCCAAACTTGTGTTCCAGATTGAAACACGACAACGCCGCATCATCATCCATGGCCCACCTACTTTTCATCACCCTACGCGTGTCAGTCTCGCAACCCATCAAAATGCACCACTCTGTACCCTGCCGCAGCGGATATCTCCCCCACAAATCCATCACCACAAACCAACCAAACAATAAAATCTTCCGAAAACGCCAGTAGTTACTAATTTTCATAAAAGCAAACAAAGAAATCTGGACCGTTAAAATCTTCAACCCGTTGTCAATCGAACGGCCACCATGTCCTGTCGGATCACCTTGTCTCTTTCTCATTTCCTCTTCCTTCTCCCGCTACCATTGACACTCATCATCATCAGAAGGCAGAGGATTATCATCTCGGAGCCTCACCCATATAAATTGATGCAAGCGAACGTGAAGAACATATCCAAAGTTTCGATTTTAGCGTCGTGGGTATCTCTATTTCTGTTTCTCTCGTTCTATTCGTATTCCAATGTCGGCGTTGGAGTATCTCTATCTCTCTCCCTTAACGTACACCAAAGTTTTCCTCAATTCGCATAACTGGCGCAAACCCTCCACGCCGTTCAGGCATAACACGTGTCGTTTTGTCCCCAATTCAGCTCCTGTTAGGGTTCCGGGGGTATGGAGGGATTCCGGGAGGTTCGATTTGTGGAGGATGCGGAAGGTTCACGGGGGCGCAGCCAGGGCGAGCGGTGGGCAAGAGGGGGATTCCGGCGAGAAGAGCGGGGATGGTCAGGGGGTGGATAAGGGTTCGACCGGGTCCGGTTCGAACCGAAGGAGGGAGAAGCAAGGGAAGGGTTGGTGGTGGTGGTTGGGTTCGAAGAGTGGGAAGTGGCGGTGGCAACCCATTGTGCAGGCTCAGGAAGTTGGAGTGTTGTTGTTGCAGTTGGGGATTGTGGTTTTCGTGATGCGGTTGCTCAGGCCAGGGATTCCCTTACCTGGCTCCGAACCGAGGGCTGCGACGTCGTTTGTGAGCGTGCCTTACAGCGACTTTTTGAGCAAGATTAATGGTGATCAGGTGCAGAAGGTGGAGGTTGACGGGGTCCACATCATGTTCAAGTTGAAGTCTGACGTGGATGGTTCCGAAGTTACTGCTGCTACTCCTTTGGAGTCAGAGTCATTGGTTAAGAGTGTTGCTCCTACGAAGAAGATTGTTTACACTACCACTAGGCCTAGTGATATAAGGACCCCTTATGAGAAGATGATGGAAAATGAGGTGGAGTTCGGTTCCCCGGATAAGAGGTCTGGTGGTTTATTCAACTCTGCTTTGGTAAGTATTTGGAAAATGGTTTCCACACTTTTTTTCATTGTTATAGTTTTATGTCAATACAATTTGTTAAACCAGAATAGTTAGATTATCACCCACCAACGGCCCAATTTGCATGGAGTTTCTAGCTTAATCACTGCTATATAGCTGATATAAATACTTGGAGGGAGAGTTTTGTCGCCCATAGTGGTTTTGTTTGGCTCGAGTGGTTGCTTTTAATGGATAGAACATATGATTTTACCCAAAAAAGAAAAAGAATAGTTAGATTAGTTCTAGCATTTTGTTGTGTTTATTTACAATTACTTATACACTATTTTAAAGCATAAGTTCTCTCATTTGATTTAAGGTTTTTATGACGCGTTAGTTTTGTTCATTGTATTATTAATTTATTATAACTATGTTGTGTGTTATATTTAGAATTTGCTGTATCTGTTCTTTCTTCCACGACTGAATTTTGCTCAAGAATGCGAAGAGGTTGGCGGTTTGAAGTTTAATATATAAATTCCAAAATATTTGCTTGTGCAAAAAACCTTCGGATACCTGAAATATGGTTATTTCTCCAATTACAATCATTATATCAAATGGCAGAAAACTGTGTGAATGCTCAATGGCTGTAGGTTAGCAAGCACACATGCTAGACTATGAGATTTTGGTTCTCATGGACAGTGCTATGATATGGATTATGGTATATGATGTATCCAAGTCCCGTAGCTACTATCAATGGAGTATTTATAGCCAACATGTCTTATTTCTTCAATCAACTAACTAACTAATATAGCTGGCTAAGAAACTAATGGATATATCTTTTTTGTCACTTATCTTATCTGTGACTAGTATAGTTGATAAAATTATCAAGCTCAAGAAACTATACTCTATACTGTTTATTTATGATTAAAAACTATAGATTTTGTACATTGAGAATTTGAAATAATAATTTTCAAGAACTGATTACTTCAGATGATAAATAGAAGATAATCTTTTATTAGCTATTTGAGATAAATCTTCTTTCTTTCACATTTGTTGAATGTGGCATGTTTCCATTATAGTGTATGTATGAATGGTTTAAGACATTAAACTTCCCATTTCATTCATTATAGTTGTCCTTGTCTGTGGTGGTTGACACTATATATTAATATAACATGCTGTTGACTTCATTCTGATATTTGCAGATAGCCTTGTTTTATTGTGCTCTGCTCGCAGGGCTGCTCCATCGATTCCCTATTAGTTTTTCTCAGGTGAGATGGAAGTCCTTCCCTCACTCATTTTTCTATTTTCACAGGCTTTGTTATCCAACTTCTGTTTTTTAAACATTTTAAAACTTCTTTTTGAGGAATTGAATTGCTATGTGCAGCATTCTGCTGGTCAGATTAGGAATCGTAAGTCAGGAACTTCTGCTGGTACAAAGTCATCTGAACAAGGTACAAGTGAAACAATCACATTCGCTGATGTTGCTGGTGTTGATGAGGCTAAGGAGGAGCTAGAAGAGATTGTGGTAGGCTGAACTTTCTTCATCTCATACCTAGCACTTACATTCTTTAGGGCATGTAGAAGTCTTTCTATTATACAACAAGCCTTTTTATGTTAATTTTTTTGAAGATATAGACAAGTAGTTTATGCTGATGTTCACTTGCCAGGAATTTCTTCGCAATCCTGACAGATATATACGACTTGGAGCTCGTCCTCCTCGCGGTGTTCTCTTGGTGAGTCTAGCTAGGAATTTATGATAAGTAATACACAATGGTCTTTTTGATCGGATGAAAGCACATGTTGGTCAGCCAGCAAACACTTTGTAACTGAGGATATTTGCTTGGGGAAAAGGGATCAAATATGAGAAATTTCTTTTGGGAATAGTTTCTGTTAATATCCAGTAAAATTTTCTACTGTTTTATATGCTGTGTGTTTTCTCTTATTTTCATGATCATTAACTTGCAAAATTGAGATAACTATTGTCTTAGATTGAATGGTACCTCATTGGATTATTCATAGCCAAGTAATTTTTCATTTTGTTATTGCTTCAATTTGACATGTAGGTTGTAAATATCCATTGTTTTATCTTACAGGTGGGTCTTCCTGGGACAGGTAAGACTTTACTAGCGAAGGCTGTGGCTGGGGAAGCTGATGTGCCATTTATTAGTTGTTCTGCTAGTGAGTTTGTAGAGTTATATGTTGGTATGGGTGCTTCCCGTGTGAGAGATCTCTTTGCAAGGGCAAAGAAAGAAGCACCATCCATAATATTTATTGACGAGGTGAAAATATATAATTTGTTATTCTGTTAGATGTTTTATTTAATTTTTACTATTCAACCATTAATCTTTAATTTTGTTATGCAGATAGATGCTGTGGCTAAAAGTCGTGATGGTAAATTTCGCATTGTCAGCAATGATGAACGAGAACAAACCTTGAACCAGCTGCTCACTGTAACCATTTTCTCATTTTCTTGTATTTTTTTTTTTGTGTTGGGGCGAGGGATTGTATTACTGTAAGAGGCTAATATTTTTAAACTGATTTGCAGGAGATGGATGGTTTTGACAGCAATTCTGCAGTCATTGTTCTTGGAGCAACTAATCGTGCTGATGTCTTAGACCCTGCACTCCGAAGGCCCGGAAGATTTGATCGAGTAGTTACGGTCTGTATTCTTGTCAAATGCATAACCTCCTTTGATTTTTATACTGATTTCAAAAAGACCTTGACTTGGCATATACTAAGCAAAAAATGTTCATTTTCAATGTAGGTGGAAACACCTGATAGGATTGGAAGAGAAGCTATCCTTAAAGTTCATGCTTCCAAGAAAGAACTTCCTTTAGCTAAGGATGTTGACCTTGGTGCCGTTGCTTGTATGACCACTGGTTTTACAGGGTAATTATTCTGTTTCATTCATACCTTTTTTTATATCTTTTAAATATTTAGAAGACTGAAATTTTGATCTGACACACGGTAAACATAATTGAAGAGCGGATCTTGCAAACCTAGTAAATGAGGCTGCTTTATTGGCGGGAAGACAAAACAAAATTATTGTGGAGAAAATTGATTTCATTCATGCTGTTGAAAGATCAATAGCAGTAAGTTACAGTCTCTTGAAATCTTGATAGATAGACATTTTACTTTACAGCTGGTCTGGCAGGATTTGGATGTCAATAGTTTTAGTTTTGTAAGTTTGACCTATGCTGGATTAATTGGACCAAGTAACTTGTTTCAGGGCATAGAGAAGAAGACTGCTAAGTTGAAAGGAAGTGAGAAGGCTGTAGTTGCACGACATGAAGTTGGTCATGCTGTAGTAGGTACTGCAGTTGCAAGCCTTCTTCCTGGACAGCCACGTGTTGAGGTAAACCACAGAAAATACACTTTTCTTGGTCATTTAAATATGCCAATGTCATTGCAAATTTGAATTATAATGGATCAGATAAAATCATTAAAAATCCAGTTAATTTAAGAAAAATCCAATCCAACCAATCCATTCACAGTTTTTTCATGGATGAATATCCAATCCATTCATACAAATACTATTTAAAAAAAATTAAAATATATTTTCTTAAAATTTTTAAAAATAAATTTTGTAAAACACATTTAAAAAAATATTTTTGAAAACTTTTTATAAAGGGTAAATTTGAGAAATATTTAATTATGAAAACAATGGTTGGATTGGATTAGTTTTTTTGTTAAGTATTGATAGAAAGATTCACTGGACTTTGAGAAATGAATGAATGAATCATTGATCGTCCATAGAATTAAATGGATGGCTTTAACTGTGGATATAGACTAATAGATGAATGATGGATAAATGGATTGCTTTACCACTCCTACAAATAATGTAAGGCAAGTGATTCATCAAAGGTTCTGTTTCATCTCGTATAATTAATTAGTGTTCTATGGGTGTGCCTATAGCCACTTCCATTAGGTCCCTCTACTCTAACAGGGTTTTTATCCTCAAAATACTCTGTCTAATACTTATTCTTATTTCTTGTATAACTTGTAATATTTTATATTTATGTTAATTCCCTATTATTAACAATGATGATTTGTTAATTTAAAAACCATTTAATTTTTTTAAACTCCTAATTACCCTCACTGATATGCTTTCTCTTAGTTTCCATTTTTCCCTTTACTATATAACTCATACTAAATTTATGTTTTCAATAACAAAACCTGAAGATTCATTCATGAAGGATAGCTCTCCCTCCGCAAGATTTCTTCAAAGATATAGTTATTGCATATACTTTTAAAGTGTGGTGTGTGACTCTATTGGTCGATGTCAAAATTTATAATTGCACTAAATTCTAAGTATTAAAGAAAAGTTGGTTAATCATACTGGTTAGGTAATTGGATTTTTAGTTGTCTAGACAAGCAAACTATAGAAAACATGTGAAATGAACCCAACCCTCCTTCGTTTTATTTGGAATTGATTACTTGCCCAAAATTTCCCTTTGGATGTTTGGCCTAATTTTGTATTGAAAATTATGTTTGTTTTTTGTTTATTAAGAAAATCTATAAGGGCATTCATGCCTTACTATCTTGTGTATGTTATCAGAAACTAAGCATATTGCCTAGATCAGGAGGGGCTTTGGGATTCACTTACATTCCTCCAACAAATGAGGACAGATACTTGCTTTTCATTGATGAGTTGCGTGGCCGTTTGGTTACCTTACTCGGAGGACGCGCTGCAGAAGAAGTTGTTTATTCAGGTCGAGTGTCAACAGGTGCACTCGATGACATACGGCGAGCAACTGATATGGCATACAAAGCTATTGCTGAATATGGTCTTAATCAGACAATAGGTCCTGTGTCAATTGCCACCCTTTCTAATGGTGGAATGGATGAATCTGGCGGAGCAGTTCCTTGGGGAAGGGATCAGGTCCTCTATTTCGTTAACTTATTTCTTCTTCCCATTCAATTTTTACTATATGCTTATTTTGATTTGATCTAAACAAACAGGGACACCTTGTTGATCTTGTTCAAAGAGAGGTGAAAGCATTGCTGCAGTCTGCGTTGGAAGTATCACTTTCCATTGTGCGAGCTAATCCTACTGTTTTGGAGGGTCTAGGTGCTCATTTAGAAGGTAACTCTACGGGTCGTATTTTATATTTGGGGATTGGTGGAATGCTTTGTTTGGGATTGTCAAAAAACTAAAATTGAATAACTTACAATTTGTTTATTATATATGTTTAGGTTTGGGTTTAACTATAAAATAGAAAGTCCTATCTGTAGTATGTTCATACCTGTATACTGTTGTCACCAATGGAAATTGTATGGGTGAATTAGACGACAGTTTTTGGTTTTGATCTTTACTCCATACTGAATGTTACACTTGAATATAATACGATGATCATGCTAAGGGACCAGTGAAATTGGGATGTGAAACATCTTGTGCATCCGTTAACTATGTATAGATAGAGATGACTATGAACCTTTGTGGTTTCGCTTAGCTGTGGTGTTCTAAAATAGTGGTGATGGTGAATCTTCAGAAAAAGAGAAAGTAGAGGGTGAAGAGTTACAGAAGTGGTTAAGATTGGTGGTTGCACCGGCAGAGCTTGCAATCTTCATAGAAGGCAAGCAAGGGTCTCTCCTCCCAATGCAGACAGGTTCATGAACAGTTGAGAATTGTGTATTTGCGAGCAATGTTGATGAAAGTTAAGGTATGTTTTTGACGTTGTTTGGCTAAAGCCAGTGCAGTTATATCTGAAACAGAATGAGTTCATCCCTACAACACTGTATATTCCTGTAAGGTGTATCTTGGCATCATTTTTAACACAGCCAGCCAGTTATTTAACTCATAATTCACTCATCTAAAGCCACAGGGAAAAAGAAGGAAGATGAAGGAATACATAGTAGTGCCTCTCACCAACTACATATACTGACTGGTAATTGAATTTGTTGTATATTGAATATTATTTCAGTCATGATGTGGCTGTTTGAAAATGTAATTTGGTATATAGTTTATACATTAATGATTCTGTGAAATGAAATATACACGGTTCTGGTTCTGGTTCTGCTCTATGTTACGCCCAAATATTTTATCCAAACTGTAACATGGCTAGTTATGTTATGAAGTCCATTCTGAAATTCCCTAAAGCAGAGTCATCTTTGTTTTGAACTGAGTAAAATCTTTTTGGGAATAAAGAATGATTTCCCCTCTCTTTTGTAAGGAAAGACTTAGCAAGGTAGAAAGAATATTTGTAGTCATTTGTTGCTGGTTTGAATGATTGAATTGAATTTGTATTCATATAGCAGGAGACCAAAGAGACCAAAGATGTCCAGTGTTCTATGAATGAAACTTTTTTGTACTTTTTTTTTTATCAGAGAAAGAGCAAGATCATGCTAACTTCCATTGACCTGTGTGGCCAATTTCTTTGGAAAATAATGATGTCATATGCTATCATTGTAAATCATGATCTCATTTTGTAGTGGTGAGAATCTTGAAGAAGATAACAGGAAGTGGAGAAAAAGTGGTGGTGGGAGAGTTTGAACAGTTTCACTAGAATTGCAAGTTTTACACTTTAAAGTAATCATAACAATCATTTCTTTTTAAAATCATCCTTCCCAAAACAGACATAAAGGAAGGGTTAGTTGGCGGAATCAGCCTTTTTTTAAAAAAAAAATTCTTTAATTTTATTATGTTAAATTGTTATATATATATAAATATTAAATTTTTGATTGATACTTATTATTTTATAAATTATTTTATTATATTTAATAATTAAAATATAATTTATAAGTGTGAGTGATTTAAGTTGTAATACTATTATATGTTTGTATCAAATATCTTAAATTTATTTTGTTTTAATTTTTAATTTACACTCACATAGTCTCTGATCCGATAGATTGGAAATATCATTGAATTCCATCAAACTTTAGGCAATATCTTAAACCCTAAAATCACATTTTTACAAATCGTTTTAAACTTTAAAAAGAATAGAAATTTCCATCTTGACAAAAACACAAGAATTAGGATATCTTATGCAATTGAGTGTTACTTATTTCACGAGGTCTTCACAGATTATCCACAAACATGATCTATCGATTTTTGTAACCTATATGAGGTTTTTTAATAAAAAATATAATTATTATATTAGTTAGATGAATTTATATTTATATATTATTATACCAACTTTATTGAATATAAAAACTTAAAAATCCTACGTTGAAATTGCCTAATGCAAAAGAACTTATAAATACAATTCTTAATTTTCAAAATTCTATCATATTTAAATAATATATTTTTAAGACCTCCCATATTAAATATTCTCTAACAAATAATAGCTTGTAGTGTCAAGTACTTGCGTTTAATTGTATTTTACTTATATACAAGTATTATTATTTTTTAATTTAATTACATTAAAATGTATTTTATAAAAGAATAGTTAAAGGTATTACTTAAGATATAATATATATCATTATTTAAAAAATATATAATTGGTATCTATTATATTTATTGGAAAATAATTTTATAATTTTTTTCCGAATGAATTAATATTTTAAAATAATGACAAATTTAAATATATACAGAATAAAGTCTCGTACACTCTAGATATAAATTAAGACTGGTAGATAAAAAAATGTCTTACAAAATTAACATTTTTTTTTTAAATTTAACAAAAAGGAAAAACGGCTCTTAATATAAATTAAATCAAGAACATCCTTAATTTATTCTAGAAAAGAGAAAAAAAGAAGGAACACACCAACACTGCAAATTCAACTTTAACATCGAAAATTCAGGCGCAGAACAACCATGAAGAATTCCGAAGTGTATCACGAAAGGCAAAAATTACAGTTCTGTCTTGTTCATTCTCTCAACTCCCTCTTTCAGGTGCTTCTTCCCTTTCCCAATCACTGATTCTTCAATTTCAGCACTATCAACGAATACCATCACTGTTTTTATTTTCAATTTCGTTTCTTTTTGCATAATTTCACTGATTCACGTTTCTTTCTGCTTTTGGGTCCTTTCAATTTCACCTCGATCAGCAAAAGGATGCTTTCACTCGAGAAAAATTGAATGGAATTTCTGAAAGGCTCGCACTTGAAGATTCCAGCACAGAAACGTGGACACCGTTCTCTGTTCTATTCAAACCCCATCACAATGTTTTCACTGGAAACTATGATATAAATGTTCTAATTGCGGCTTTGGAAGAGAAAGGAAAGAGTGTGGTGTGGCATGATCGTAGAAAGGGGGCATCTTGCATTGATCTCGATGCACCTGTTTTGATGGGGATTGTGATCAATGTGTCAGTGACTAGGTTTGGTGGGATTTGGAAAAGTAGGCACTGGATTGCATTGAGGAAGATTGATGGGGTTTGGTTTAACTTGGACAGTGACCTTCCTGCCCCTCAACCTTTTCATGATGCACATAAAGTAAGGGAGTTCTTGGATTTTACATTGGCACAAGGAGGGGAGATTTTGATCGTCTTGAATGAGAAACAGTCTTGAAAATTTGAAGTTAATGCTTCATTTCGAGTCAAATTTGGGCATCCATGTGTACAGTACCAAACTGATTGCATTTCAATGGAGAATGTAGCCTCACTCATCCTCGTGTCTCTGAAGATTTTTAGTGAGTTTGTTGTGAATAATGGTTGAAACTGCTTCTAGAGGATGTTCTCAATAGGAGATAGTGTGTTGTCTGTAATACACTTGTCTCTAGTTTCCATGTGTGTCTGTACTTCTTTTGAACCATTAGGCAATACATGTGTTTTTCTTTCTTGAACTGTTGCATATACAAAATTTACTATGCAATTGTTATAGCAGAAAGAGACTGTTGTGTGCGATGTACTTCAGCATTACCAAAGATACTATAAAGGATACTAACTTGGAAACATCCATTGAACTTTGATTCATAGTGGTCTATGAATGGAACATTTATCTTATATTCCCAATACATGTGACTCTTCATTTACAATTGTGGGAACTAATTTTTTATATAGTCTGTTAAAGTCATGTAGTCTGCATGATTAGTGTGTAAACCATCCAATATGATATTTATCCGTGTAAGTCTTTTTTTAATAACCACATGTAGCTTCAATCTTTCTACTGTTGCGACTTGTAATCTATTTTGCAGCTATTGCCTACAATTTCTTATAATTATAATCACATATTCTCTTGGTATTGATTTTCCCTGATTTTGATTGGTCTTTTTACTTAATGATTTTGATTCTTAATGAAAGAAGTTATCAAATAGCACTGGTTAATAGCCATCTTCAGTGAATATGCATTAATGAAAGAAGTTATCAAATAGCACTGGTTAATAGCCATCTTCAGTGAATATTCCTTTGGGCATTGACGAATGGGATAAAAGAAATTCAATTTACAGAGACGTTATTCTTCATGCATATCCCTTTGTGTAGTGTACAAAGTCATTCCTCTAATCTGCCAAAAAAAAGCATCTAACCCATATATGGCTTCCTATTGTTCAATTCTAATTAAAATGAGGTACAAGTTGGTTTGTGTGTCACTTCATGCATCAGTTCTTTCACAAAATCATCAAAAGCAACATTAAAAAGGTTTGATCCAAAGTGGGGGGGCTTTTACTTTTATTTTCGAAGTCGTGGGAGAAAGCCATAGTGATGCTCTCATTTTGTAAACAACTGCTAGGATATTTAGAATCAATATGGATTAATTTTCCAATAATAATATATAAGAGAAGAAATTGAATCAAACTTCTTTCATAATGTAAATAAAATGAACTTGTACACTTTACCTTAAAAAAGAAGATGAAAGCTCTTGAAACTGATGTGAGAATGTTAATTTATTGTCTGCTTAATTCCCTCTTATTTTCTTCCAAGTACTGAAAAAAAGTATATTCAAACTAGTATTATTAATTATCAAAACATGTTGCCACTCAATTTCATGATTGACAGATTGAGTTATTAAATCATTTCAACATCTCAGTGGAGAATATCAAACCTTTGGCCATTTCTTTTGGCATGTGGTCCACTTGTGACCATATTTCCTAATAATTTGCTGATAAAGGGCAGAAGAGTAACTCACCTGAAATATTTCCTTTGCTGCATAGAAATAAATATAGCAGCACGTTGTTCTAAGGAGCAACAATGTGGTCGAAAGTTTCACACCAAGTGTTGACTGTTTTTCACTTCAATGAGTAGAAATTTGTTGGTGACTTTAAATCGACAAACTCCATGACATTTTGGATGAGGATCTTTTGCTTTCCTTTGGTCAAAAAATCCAGAAATCATATTTTATTTCTTACTTCCCAAGTTCACACCGTATTTCTGGTTTTGAACTTTCTAAGTTTCACATTTGCCCACAAATTTAGAATCATATCTTAGATGTTTGTTACTTATCCTCATTTTTATTGCTCTCTATATTCTGTTGATAATAAAACAAGAATAGCACACACATTCTTACCATTGTTTCCAAAAGCATGGTGTTAAAGTAGTGAGGACTTTAATATCAGATATGATTTCTCTTTTTCCAATGCAAATGAAGATTAATGAAGACCGATCAAATCATGTCAACTAGTTCACACTATTCTTTAGGGATAAAATATTTAGTAGCAACTCGGTTGGTTGTGTCTTGTTGCAATGAGCTTTGAGTAAAGAAACAAAAAATAACAAAGGAGCAATCCTACTGGTGGTTCTGAGAGCATCTTCAGAGAAATGAGTGAAAGAATGTAGCCCCCACCTTCCTGATATTTAAAACGGTTTCTTGCTCTGATGGATGGATGAGTTTTGGCTGGAATGATGACTTAATTACTTTAAAATAAAATATTCATGCTATCTTTGATTATACTCAACTTAGATACCTCTTCTTTCTCCACTACATGGAAAAGCTTAAACGTGTGCTCTGCAAAGTCACACTGCATCTGCAATAGAAAGTAATAAAGAGGGCTAGTGTATCTGCAACTTTCTACACCTTTAACATGACCCTTTCTCACCGCCTATACACACATATATAAAAATGAAAGTTTATCAGGTCAGAGATAAGAGAATAGAGGAGTAAATTTCCACCTTGTATTCAAATGAATGGTTAAAATTGAAATCAATTAAAACAATTTTGATATCTGTTTGATAAGGAGAGTGAATGAAATGAAAGTTTTATAGCAATGTAACCAATTTCATATAAAAAGACTTGGCTGATCTTGTGGTTGTTTCCTTGTACTTTTACATGATAATAATGGCACTCATGGGAGAAAAAGTGTAAACAATCTCATCTAGTAAAAAGGACTTGGTTATTGTTATGGTTTTTTCCTTATACTTTTACACATTTCTTTCATGATGATGAAGAAAGCAAGAGTCCTATAAATGCTTGTTCCTCACTCACATAAGAAACTCCTCATCTCACAATTCCCACCTCTCTAAAGACTCTGCTTCCAAAGTCTTCTCCCCTACAATCCTTTCAACTTTCTACAACATCATCATTGTTCTCTCTCCTAATGCTATCATCATTCTAACGGGAACAAGCAACAGAATGAGTCACAGTGGCTACATCAATGAAAAAACAGGCTTGTCCTTGAGGCAGAATTCCAGCAGGAAATCAACTAGAAATGGGCAAGTGAAGAGTTGCATGTTCAGGATTCCTTGGCAGTCTGAGACCTCTCCCGTTGAACTTGTGAAGGATCTTGCAGAAAGAGTAACTAATGCTCTACGCTTGATCTCTCCAAGGAAATCTTTACACCGAGGCTCTTCTTCCCTAACAAGATCAAAATCAGCAGGCTCCTCTGTTGATTCTCATAGAACTGCTGCTGTTGAGGACTGCATTGAGTTCATCCACTCTTCCTTTTCAAGATCAAACTCCTCAACCACAGCACCCCGCCAAGATTCTATACAAGCTCCTTGATTTGAGACACTTGCAATCATGGCTTCATATCATGTTTAGGTTCATATCTTCCTTTCTTCTCACACCTCATAATGATGGAAATTAAGCCATCCTTTTATGTTTCTGTACAAACAGAATCAGTGTATATTCATTCTTCTGATGGATTTCTTACAAGGTGTTTTTAGTTTCAATGAAACAAATGCAATAATTTACGTTTTTCACAAGAAATATTATGAAAAAGATGTTGGAGATCCATCTAGTATAGATGACTACAATTCATTATATTATATAAAAGTGGGTGCAAACCTCAACCTCATGAGTCGGTTTTATGGGGTTGTGAGTCGGTTTTATGGGGTTGAGCCTCATGCCGAGACTGTCAACTCGTGCGTAGGACTATATATTATAGGTGATCACACTCGTTAGGATAAGATCGAAAATGGGATTTGAATAATGGAAGGGGTTAGAAGAATATGTGACGAATATGTAAAATCCTTACCTTATAATTCTATTAAGTTCGTTTGTTCATTCTTGTATGGATCTTTTGGAATATATTTTGCATAGCAGGGTTATCCATTCTCGTTGGAGTATGAAATATACAAGACATGAAAAATTCCCGTATCTCTTCATATTGACGTTCTCCATCACTCTAATCAGAGTGATCAGTGCAAGGAAGAAAAAAGAAGAAGGTGACTGAGAGGCACAGGGCTGTGAGTGAGAGACACGTAAAAAAGGAAAAAAATATTTTTGTTATTATTATTGTGTGTAACGTAGCAAAACTACGTTATATTTATATACATGGTGTGTGAAAAGAAAAAGGTATTGGGCTGAACTAAAACTTAGTCAAATATACCCAAGTCCAACAAACTCAAAACATCAAAGACTCTTTCTTCCTATACCTCCATACCTTCTTGTGCTACCCCATACTAAATATAAAAATACCGTTTTATCCTTTTTTTATGTCATCTTCATACATAATCTGGAAGTGTTCTTGGGATTTATAAAATCCGAAACTTTTTTTTGGATTTGAAACAAGCCTATGGATTATGTAATTCGGATATATTCTGGAAGTCAATCTCATATTTAGAAAAGACTTATGGATTATGTAATCCGGAAGCTAATCACACATCTAAAAAAAAGGCTTTCGGATTACATAATCCAGAAGCTAATCACACATCTAAAAAAAAGACTTCCGGATTACATAATCCGGAAACTAATCTTATGTGTAGAAAAGACTTCCAACTATGTAATTCGGAAGCTAATCACAAAAGGCTTCTAGATTACATAATCCAGAAGCTAATTTTGGATCTAGAAAAAGACTTACAGATTATGTAATCCAGAATATTAAAAAAGGGTAAGAAGCAACCAACATCAAAATCCTCTTTAAGACATCAAAATCCCCTCAAGCTTGTGGATGTATATTCAGTATATCAAGCTTGGTAACAAGTTTATGAAAAGTTGTATAGGTGAGGGATTTGTGAGAATTTTTGCTAGTAGTTCTTGAGAGCTTATGGAAAGAAGATGAAAGAGCCCACCCTATAGCTTCTCCCTTACTACATGGCAGTTAATATCCAGATGCTTGGTTCTCTCATGAAATTCGTTGTTGTGAGCTATATGTCTTGCAGATTGACTGTCACAAAAGAGGTTTGCAACATTGTTGACTATGATGCAGAGATCTTTGACAAGATATACAAGTCATTGTATTTCACAACATGTGGTGGTTAGAGCATGATATTTTTCGGAGGAAGAGGACCTGGAAATGTTGTTTTGCTTCTTGGTTTTCCATGATATCAAAGAGTCTCTAAGGAAGATGCAAAAACCATGGTTGAACAACGTGTGATGATACAAGAGGCCCAATCTGAATCACTGAAAGCTTTAAGTTGAATGTCAGTACTTTTAGGAAAGAATATACCTTGTGCTGGAAAACCATGTTTCGAATAACATTCATTAGCGGTGTGGTTCATCTTGTTACAGAAAGAACACTGCTTCCCGTAGTTCCTTCCTCTTCCTCTTCCTTGGTTGTGCTATCCATGGTTAATTTTGTTGTTTGTTCTTTGACTTTGATGATTGATGCTATTGAGCAAGATCTTTGTATCTATGCTTATACTCTCATTTAGATGTCTTTCTTATTGCAGAATAAGGGAGAAGACGCGATTGATATTCGATAGAGGTTTCATAAGTAAGACTTACGTTTTGGCAGTATTATCATTTTCTCCTAATCCTTTTAAGAAACACATAATATTTTGTTTTAGTTTATTTTTTAATGTAAATAAATTATTTTTCCTCATCATTAATTAAAGTTAAAATTGATCCTTATTGAAATTCATTAAATGACTACTAACCTATATTATTTAAGAAGAATGAAATATTTTCTCTTGTTTCATGATTTGGTGCAACCCCATTTTCTCGATTTTGATAAACCATCTGAACAACTCTTTTCTGTTGCACTCCATTTAACTGTTAGCTATTGCACTAACATTAATATTTGCTTAAGCGTGACAGTTTGGGTTAGGAAGTAATACGAAAATTTTTACCAAATCTTTGGAAAGTTTATGGAAATTTTGGTCACTTTGCTAAAAAAGTCTAACGTAAACGAGTTTGATATAATAATATGAAGATGATTTGTTTCACAGGATAATCTTGTCTTCAATTTTTACTGTCCATCAAATTATAATGTCGAAATATTTGATTGGTCAGCGACTTTGTTCCCTTGAGTATGCATAAAAAATATTTAAGCATACATATATTTCAAAATTAAGACCAACCAATGATTATGTTAATTTTCATGTATTCTTAAAAATGAATTTGATATTCCTATATACCTTTTTACAAACAAGAAAATCATGAAATAGAAACAAATTTTTAGACACAAAAAATAATTAGTTGTTATATTGACTAAATTAGAGACAATTTTAGAGACTAAAAAAAATTTGGTTTCTAAATTAGTTTTTATTATTATTAAATGATTTATAAATTGGTATCTAATTAACAACCAATGTTTTTGCTACCAAATTTAGAAACTAAATAATTGGTAGTTAGAACTTTGATAACTAATTAGATGCCAATTTAGAAACCATTTAATAATAATAGAAATTAACTTAGTAACTAACTTTTTTTTTAGTTTCTAAAATAGTTTCTAATTTAGTTACTATAGCAACTAATTATTTGTTGTCTCTAAAATTAGTTTCTATTTCATGTTTTGTCTGTGTTAAATGTAGTATTTTGAAAAATTTTTATTTTAATATAATTCATATATTGAGTTTCATATTGAACAATTAGATAAATTTTATTTCGTAATTACCAAGAAACGTCAATTATATAAATGTATGTCAATTTTTTTAGTACCATTTCAAAACTATTCTTAACTTTGTTGATATCTGATGGACATCTCTCACATCGATAGAGATCTAAAGATTGCATAGTATATAAGTGTAAATATCATTTTATAAATCGGTTTTATGAGTTTCAGTTTAGGTTTAAAATTCACTTTTGAACATGGTATTAGAGCAACTTCAAGTCTATTCTAATAATTATTTGTTGAGCGCACCCACTATTAGACCATTTTATAGTATATAAGTAATTATTGATATTTAAAGTAGTTTTTATTATTAATAAAAAATTATAAAATAATTTTTTAATTGTTTATTTTGTAGTAAGAGCTTAAAAAACCAAGTCAGTAGAGAAAGAAGCAAATTGTTTTTATTGATGATCATTATTATAAATAGTATACACGTGAATCTGCATTCTGTATGGTGATTGAAGTATCCATGATGTCTCATTTTATTTATTTATTTATCATTGTCCATGAAAAAATTTGATTAGAATAAATTTTAATATTATCTTAAATAATAAAATATTTAAGTTTAACTAAATCCTTTAAATCTAAGCAGAGTGAAAATTTGTCACTGTATCTGGGTTGGTAAAATTATAATTTTTCTAAGCACAGTGAAACGTAAACTATGATACATGTCCACTAACATAGACAACTCAACTGATTCCAAATTCCAACCTACCTTCTCCAAAACTTTCTCAAAATCTCATCAAACTTTCTCAAAATCTCATCAAATAATAACAAATCAAATATTTTCTCCATAAATATAAACCCAACACAAGAACATTCCTCATTGGAACACCACCACCATGCAAATGGACACTCTCTCTCTCTTCTTCATTCTAACACCAATTCTCTCAGCCTACCTCCTATGGTTCCTCCTCCTCGCCGGAACCCTAACCGGTCCAAAACCCTTCCCCTTCCTCGGCACCCTCCCGCAGCTCTTCCACAACCGCCACCGCGTCCACGACTGGATCGCCGCTAACCTCCGCGCCGCCGGCTCCTCCGCCACCTACCAAACTTGCATCATCCCCATCCCCTTCTTAGCTCGCAGGCAAGGCTTCTACACCGTCACGTGCAACCCCAAGAACCTCGAGCACGTCCTCCGCACGCGCTTCGACAACTACCCCAAGGGCCCCAGGTGGCACGCCGCCTTCCACGACCTCCTCGGCAACGGCATCTTCAACAGCGACGGCGACACCTGGCTCATGCAGCGCAAAACCGCCGCTCTCGAGTTCACCACACGCACTCTCAAACATGCCATGTCTCGCTGGGTTAACCGCTCCATCAAGAACCGGTTGTGGTGCATCATGGAGAAAGCGCAGAAAGATAACGTCTCCGTTGACCTACAAGACCTTCTTCTCCGCTTGACCTTTGACAATATCTGCGGACTCACCCTCGGTAAAGACCCCCAAACCCTTTCCCCCGAGCTTCCGGCAAACCCCTTCTCCGTCGCTTTTGACGCCGCCACTGAAGCCACCATGCACAGGTTCCTATTATATTATATTATTCATTTCTCATTTTCTTATTTATATCTATTTTTTCTTATTGATAAACATTATTATAATTTATTAAAAACATATTTTATTTTCCAATTTTCATGACATTAATCTCATAATGTTACAGGTTCCTCTACCCGGGAATAGTGTGGAGGTTCCAGAAGCTTCTGTGCATTGGATCCGAAAAGAGGTTAAAGGAGAGCCTCCGAGTGGTGGAAGCATACATGAACGACGCCGTTGCGGATCGCAGGGAAGCTCCCTCCGACGACTTGCTCTCGCGTTTCATGAAGAAGCGTGACGCCGCCGGCAACCCCTTCTCTGCGGAAGCGCTTCAACGCATCGTCCTAAACTTCGTCCTCGCGGGCAGGGACACCTCGTCGGTGGCGCTCACCTGGTTCTTCTGGCTCCTCATTGAGCATCCTCACGTGGAGGAAAAAATCATGAACGAGATCACGACGGTTCTCTCCGACACGCGCGGCGGAGACCGACGCCGGTGGACGGAGGACCCCCTTGACTTTGGCGAGGCGGACCGGCTGGTGTACCTGAAGGCGGCGCTGGCGGAGACGCTGCGTCTGTACCCGTCGGTGCCGCAGGACTTCAAGCAGGCCGTCGCCGACGACGTGTTGCCGGACGGCACAGTGGTGCCGGCGGGTTCGACGGTGACGTACTCGATATACTCGGTCGGGAGGGTGGAAACGATTTGGGGCGAGGATTGCATGGAGTTTAAACCGGAGAGGTGGCTTTCGGTTGGCGAGGACCGGTTCGAACCGCCAAAAGATGGGTTCAAGTTCGTGGCTTTCAACGCTGGACCGAGAACTTGTTTGGGGAAGGACTTAGCTTACCTCCAGATGAAATCAGTGGCCTTCGCCGTGCTCTTGCGTTACCGGCTATCGCTGGTTCCCGGTCACCGGGTGGAGCAGAAAATGTCTCTCACTCTGTTCATGAAGAATGGGCTGAAGGTATTCTTGCATCCACGTAAGCTCCAAGGTGTTGCCACGTCATCATAATATCTATAAAAAATGTTTCTTTCAACAATGCAATTTCAAGATCGGTAAATAATATTTATTCATGTTGTATTTGGAATCTGAGAGATTTATTTGTATTTTGTGTATTACTAGTGAGAGAATAGTTATGTCAACTATTTGTGGGTAATTTATATTTCTTTGTTGAGAAAATAAAAAAGAGATTGTGTTCAAAAAAATACTTTTATTATCCAAAAATATAGTGAAATTGTAGGAAGATGAAATGATGAGTGTGGTGTTTGGAGTGGAGAAGAAAATGGTTTAAGTGAGATATTGTCTCTACTTGAATGTAATAGTTAAGAAAGAAACACATTAAATAAGGAAAGGAAAAATAAATAAATAAATATGGAAAGATGATGAAACACAAACATCATTTTCAAAAATTCAACCTATTGAAATTTAATAGTAAGTGAAATAAAATTTGGAAATGTATGTGGGTGATAGTTGTATGAAAGAAATAAAATTATATTTAGAAATGGGATGATAGAAGGAGGCATTTACATTAACTAAGGTAAACTATTTAAATTAGGATTTTTATTTGAACAAATGATTCTCAATTGTAATATACATTTTCAAGTTAATTATAGTCTATCTTGTGTTAATAAAGCCTATTTATATTTGGATTCTTTGTTAAAATACTCGTATTTAATGCTCTTTACTTTTATTTTTAATTTTATTTAGAAATATAACAAATTTGTTTTATTTTATTTTAAAAGCAAAAGGTGAACATTACTTTAATATGTTGGGATTTTTTTTCCAAAAAAACTCATAAATGTCCTTTAAGACCCACAAAATTGTTGGAAGTTAGATAATTCTTTTTCTATTATAAACTTTTAATTCTTTACTTCACATTAATGTCTCATTTACTATAGAAAAATTATTGTTGAGAGAAATTATTGTGATTTTATCTAATAAAAAAAAGGCATAAGTATTTTCATTCTAAGAATTTTAATGTGTCATGTTACTTTTTTAAGACTTTTTAGTTTGTATTTCAACACATAAATCTTATAAGACCCACATTGTCATGAATATATTCTTTGTTTTTGAAAAAATATATATTTATATATAGAAAAATATTCGTATAATTTAATGTCTTAATTTTTTACATCAAGACACTCCAAAAAAAACATGGAAGACTCATTTTGCAAGTGAGCAGAAAAGACTATACAATAATATTCCAGGTTTCAAATACAAAAAAAAAAACCAATAATAAAGACTATACAATAAAGCTACAAAACCTTTTGACATGCAAAACAATTTATATTCACGTGAGATTTATATTCATGTGAGATGATTTTATCATTGTAATATGATTCATTTTTAATATTTCTTAGTAATTTTCTTCCTTTAAATTTTGATTAGCAGAATCTACTCCATTTTATTTGTTTGCTTAAACTACATTATTCACTTGCCGTGGAAACCAAAAAATCCACTCTTTTAAGTAACCTAAATTCCATAAGTCTACTTAAATCAAATTTAAACAAACATTCTAATGAATATCACTTCAAATATCAAATACTCATTACAAGGGACACAACTTCTCATATTCAATGATAAAGTAACCTACTATTTTATGACAAATTTTTCTCTCATGCAACGGATTGATATACATGATTCTTAAGCATTTTACCATCATTATTTTTCGTCAATTTTTTTTTCTTATGCCACTTTGTGTGATAACTTCCTATCTCACTATAGGATTTTTTTTTATGAATTCATATTTTGTCACAAATTCCTTTATGATGATTTTTTTAGGGTTTAGTAGTGTCTCTTTAAATTTTATCTAAAATTCTGAAAGGTGAAGTTATTTATTTTGCAAACACAATATAACGCTAAGAAGGTAACAATATGAGGATTAGGATAAGCCAATTGTCCTCTCTCTGAGGTTTTGATAAAAAAGGAAATGTTATTTCTGTTGGGATTGTTACATTGGATTTATCAAAAGCTTAATTTAAAAGTTTTAGAAATGTATAACATAAATTTTGTTAATAAAGGGTAATTGTTGAGGGAGAGATTATTGCAAATTGCATTAATTATCCCATGGTATAAGATAGGTAGACTAAGTCACAATTAAAGAGTTTGATGTCTAGTGCTGAGAGGGAGACTACTAAAAGCAACATCAATTATCATATGACAGAAATCAAGTAGGTCAAGTCGTAATCATTACACTTGAGGAACCACCCTCTTAAGTAGAAATAGTTGCACTGTCACAATTATTTATAGTTTTTGTATAGAATATGACAATTGATAAATTATGGGACAAATAAAACATCTTTTAATATAATATATTATTCTAAAGTTATAGTGTATCACTTAAGTAATGTTCGAACGAAGAGAGTCATCATTATATGCATAATTTAATGTTGCAAATGTTGGAATCAATTGTTCCAAAGGTTAGGTAGGTCAAATCACTATAAAAAAAATTTGATGTCTAACTAAGGGATATATTGTTGTAAGTGTGATACCAATTGTCTAGTTACAAAGGCTAGGTGAGTCAGGTCAACATTAAATCATGATGTTATTCACTCCTATTAACTATAACATGATAGATACATTGAGGACCTATAAAAGCATATACAATAGCCTATTTTAAAATTATATCCTCAAATCTAGATATGGTACTATCACCATTTTGAACTAAAATTTTGCTAGTAAACACAGAGAATGAAAATGTACAGTTTAAACAGTAGAATATAAGGATTGTAATAATATATACAATTATTATAATCGTCAAAACAAAAGTCGTGCAACTAAACACAAATTCAAATTAAAATCGTATTTTCTCCCACAAGACTTACCTATTTTGTAATTTGTTTCTGTTTATATTTTTTTCCTACTTCCTAAAACAAAGAACATTTTATGTGTGAAATATGTACCAAACATTCTACTAAAAAAGCAAAAAAAATTAGAATCAAACAATGTAACATAACAGAAAAAGGAGATAGTACTATGCAAAGAAAAAAAAAATGTAAATCCCATGAAGACATCATTGAAATCAAGAAGTTCAAATTACCAAAAGGTTTATGACCTTATTTGAAACCACCACCCGAACAATAAGCTTTAAACCAAGAATGGAAAACCTTTTGAGCTATATATGAAGAAACAAAGTCTACCAAATGTCCTCTCCTTTTACTTGTGAGCAACCTTGATGCCGAAAATCTATGTTTAGATTCTGATTTCCATATCCGAAGGGAGATACATATAGATCCGAAGGAAGGTAGTTACCAGGAGGATGAGCATGAGTCTCTCTAGGGAAGACACTATCATTCAACTGCATATTATCTGGGAATTGCTGAGAGTACAAAAACTCACTCTCATCCATATCATCAACACTCATGTTCCAGCAATCCAAATACGAGGTTGGAGACATCTTGGGGTGCTTAGAGGCATCAACATTCTCCATGCAAATTTGTTGCATGAAGAGTAAATCGTTAGCAAAAGGTTCATGGAAGACATGGTTTAAAGGGTTAGGTGCATTTTCCTGTGGGACAGTGATGATGAGAGGTGTAGGGTTTGTGGTGATGAGGGTCTTGCTTCTGATGTAGTCTTCGAGAATGGAGGAATGTGGTTTTCCATTTTTGGTTTTCTTGTGCTTTCTCTTTGAGTTGAGTCTCCTTTTGGTGGCATTCCAGTGGTTCTTTATGGCATTCTCTGATCTTCCTGCAAGGCGTTTTGCCATCTCGCACCAACGATTTCCAAGACTCGCATGCATCTCTACTAGGATCCTCTCTTCTTCTTCACTCCAACTATCTTTCTGATAAAACTTCACTTGTCAAAGCAAAATATATAGAAGTGACCAAAGACCAATAACTATGAACCATCACAAGAATGAGTGCTAACCTAGATAGATGATAGTGGTAAGATTTCTTCACATTATTACAAAAATTCAGAAAACTTTAATCAACCTTACACAAATTAGTAAAAACACATGCTTGTATATACTTCCTGAGTTTGCATTTCTAGTAGTGTATTATCAAATTTTAATTGTATTCAAATGAAAAAAAAAAAAAAACTTTCTTTTCAGACATAATCTATTTTCATCAACCTTATGTCTGAATTATACACTACTAAAAAATAATTAAAAATAAAAAATAATTAGTTATTATATTGATTAAATTAGATACTAATTTATAAAAAAAAATTTATTAGCATTTAAAGTAATTTTTATTATTAATAAAAAATTATAAATTAATTTTTAAATTAGTATTTAATTAGGTACCAAGGTTTTAGCTACAAATTTAAATATAAATTGGCTAAAATATTTGTAGTTAATTAGATATCAATTTAAAAAATAGTTGGTAATTTTTTTTTATTAATAATAGAAATTACTTTAGATAATAATAAATTTTTAGTCATTGAAATAGTATCTAATTTAGTTAATATAACTAATTTTTTTTCTTTCTAAAATTTAGTTTCTATTTAATGATTTTTTTTATATTGATTGACTAATATGTATAATATAATATAATATAATAGTGAATTATTAAAATTTAACTAATAGATTTATATTAAAAATAGAAAAAATTGATTAAATTTATAATTTATTATAGTTAGTAATTTATCATTTATATTTATTACATATAAAAGTATCATATTATTCATGATTATATAATAAATTTAAATTATATAGTATATAAGTATATAATTCATAACTTACTATGTAAATATATAGTAAATTAAAATTTATGGCTATTTTAAATTCAAACTTCTTATACAATTTATAATTTATTATATATTTAAATAATTTTAGTATTATATAAATTATCAAAAAAATTATATAGTAAAACTTATATAAAGTTCTACATATAAATTGTAAATTATATTATAAACTTATATGAGATTTTAAAATAATACAATTTTAACTTCTAATTAAAAAATAAGAAAAAATAGTTAATCTCCCTAAATTTTATCCCTTTTATAAATAGGCACTTTAAACTTTAAATTTATTTTTATTGATATTCAAAATTCATCACATTTACAAATAGATAGCTAGAACTTTAGTTTTGTTCCTAATGATTCTTGAAATTTATTGTTTTTTTTAAATAAATACCTTAAATTTTACTTTTATTCTAATTAATCTTTAAAACTTATCCAGCTTTTACAAAAAAAAAATGTATTAATAATGCAATTCTTTATTTTGTTAGTCAGTTTAAATATCATTTTCTGAAAAATATTTATAAAAAATGGTAAATTTTAAGGTTTAATTATAATAAAATTAAAATTTTAGGTGTTTACTTTAGAATTATATAGTTAAAAATAGTTATGAGTTTTAAGGAATATGTGATGTAAATAGTTTAACTCAAACTTATTTAGAAAAGGCTTTTTGTAAAAGTTTGATAAGTTTCAAGGATTAATTAGAATAAAATTAATATTTAAGATGTTTATTATAGAAATGGTAAAATTTAAGGAATAATTAAAATTAAAATATATTTATTTATAAATGAGATAAAGTTTGTAAATCAATTAAACTAAAATTAAAAGTTAAGATACTTATTTGTAAAAGAAAATCAAATTGAGTATGATAAAAATACTTTTTTTTCTCTAAAAATAAACATTATAGAGAAATGAATCTCTTTATATAATTATATTGATGCACCAAATCTGGTGTGAGCAAGATTAGTGCACATCTTGTTAGATGGTGGTGTTAAGATTTTTTCACATTATAGCATAGAAGTTGAGAGAAAAATTCAAAAACATTTAACCATATATCATGATTGTGTAATATGGACAAGAATATGTACACATCTTGGATTGTGATAAAAATATGATATATATATATATATATATATATATATATATATGTATATATATATATATATATATATATAGCATAAACACATTTTTTTAATAAAAAGTCTATTTATTACACACATTCTTTTTTATCTTTGTTTTCTTATATAATATCTTCTATAATATATAGTTTCTTTGCTCTCTTTTTTCTATCTAAATGTTCAACATTTTGGATGTTAAACAATATCTTCTCAAGATTTATTTCCATTAGAGGATATCATCTCCTAACAACAAAAAATTATAAATAACCTTGTCAAAATATCAATTTTTTACCTTGTTATTAAAATGACTAAGATACTAGTTTAAATTTAAAATCATTATAAAGCTAACAAATTATAATATCATAATTATATAAGATAGTCTCATAATACTGAAAATTAGAAATAAGATATAAATCTATAGTTTCTTATTATTTTAAAAAAGTTAGAATGGCACTGTACTTGAACTAGGTTTTTTCATCGTATAATTTATTTGAATCCATGTTTGAAGTTTCAAAACATAACCAGAATAATCCTAAATCATACTCAAATTCTGTCTGTGTTAAGATTCATTCACCCTAGAGAACATATACCTAGTAAGAGTCTTAAGTACAGAAAAACCTCAAAAAACACGAACCACATTCAGATGCACCAACCTTTGTTATGCAGAACAACATTCATTCTAATACAATAATCCTAAGATGTAATGTAACTATATATTATTAAGTGTTAATTAACAAACCTTAATATCAGGACGCAAATGATTATTCCATCTTTCTCTACACTGTTTGCCAACTCTTCCCTCCAAATTCTCAGCTATTTCAGCCCATTTTCTATCACCATGTTGTTTCACCAACCTTATTAGTTTTCTGCAGTTACACCAAATAAACTTCAGAACTGAGCACAAATTTATACTGATAAGAATTTATCAAACCAAACATTTAAAAAATTCAACCTGTCCTCTTCTTTATTCCATTGTCCTTTGATCCAAGACACAGAAGATTGTTTCTTCCTTCTCCTTCCCACCACTTTTGTGTTCTTGCATGAAACCTGCATGTCTTCCAGGCACAGTGTAAGGTTGTGGTTGATGTTTGTCCACTTAAAAGCCTCCTCAGAAAAAGCACCCTCAGAAAAAGCACAATCATCACTGTTCCTTGCTTGTTGCTGTTGTTTTTGATGAAGGAAGTGGGCACATAAGAATTCATTTGTGTCTGTGGATGCGAAAGCAGGGTTCATAACATCACAACCATAAATTTGAAAGCCATTACCACCATGACTTTCTCCTATTGACATGATATCCATGAAAAGGAGAATAAATCAAAAGGGAAAGTATTGTTTATTGTGGCAGGTGTAGGGTTGTGTGTTAGGTGAAATTAGGGTTCACAGATACTGAAGTTTAAGCCAAACACTGTAATAAGCAAGTGAATTGTAAAAGGCATTAATTGTGTGCTTTTATGCAAGGGCCAGGAATGAATTTTGATAGTGTAACTCCTAAAATTCATTATGAACAAATTAAAAGTGTGGTCAGAGGGATTGGTGGCTGCTGATAGTCCATGTTGTTTATTTTTAATTTATTAGATTTAATTGATATTGAATTATTACTTAATACAGTTTTAATAGACTAGTAATTGCATTTACATAAATTTCAGTTAATTCTCAGTTATGGGTAATTTATTGTATAATTTTTTACATATTTTTCTTGTTTTAAAGTCTTTTAATGTGGCATGTTTTGAATTCTATCAGTACAATAGTTTTAAGAAGAAAAAACTAGGGAAAGTCTAATTTTTTTTCTTTATATATTATAATTCTCTTATGGTAATTCTAAGGTCACAGAAAATAATTATATTATTAAAAATCATATAAAATATAAAAGAGTATATTTTTATGCATCGAATAAATTTTTTTTTTATCTCTTAAACCAAATTCTTAAAGACCCAATTATATTTATTTTACACTTTCTTATATTTTTTTTAGTGGATATGAAATGGATTTCTATTTGTCAAAATTCCTCTGTGCATTGTCATCCATAATTATTATTTTTTATCTAAACTAAAGTATAATAGCTAATTAGAAAACATATTATATTTGTCTAACAAAACATGGTACAAAATTGTAGTTTATGGGAAAGGAATATACTTCATAAAAGAGAAAATGAAGTCTTTAAATAATGACTTAAAGGAATGGAATAAGAAGAGATTTGGGAATTTGAATAAGATGAAAAAGAATATTACTAATAAGATTAGTGGACTGGATAAATTTGACGAGGAAGATAGATTGGATGATGAATGGGGAGAATTATAGAAGATATAAATTCAAAATACTTTCATTTCATCATTAATAGAGGATTAAGAACGAGATAATGGGAGAAGATGATTAACAATATTAATAATAATAGTATTATTAATATTAATAAATAATAATAATATTATATTATTATTAATACTATTTTTATTATTATTAATAACTATATTATTAATATTATTATAATTAATAATATTGATAATAATAAAAAATAATAATAATTAATTTTAATAACAATAATAGAAATATTAATAAAATTGTTAATATTATTACTGTTATTAATAATAAGAATAATAATAATAATAATCACATAATAACAAAATTTATTTGGACCGTGGTTATAGGTTATAGATATTTATTTACCCATGGACCAAAGTTCAATTTCTTCCAACATCAAATTGTTAATAATATTAATAATAAATAAAAATAATAATATTTTTAAAATAATGATATTAAAAATAATAATAATATTATTTACGGATGAATATCAATAACAACATATGTGTAAATGTTTTACACATGAATATAAAAATCTTTGAAAAATTTTATATACGAATTTTGACTTGTCAGTAATCTGTGGATAATTTTTTATTACCTAAGAATATTTGTTGTACGTTAATGTTTTTTTAGTGATCTTGATGCGTTTTTAGTCAAAGGGTTTTTCAAGTATGACCTAACTATATGTCCGATACTAAACACACTAATCATGAATTTGTGTAAAATAATATACTTTTTAAGAAGATAATTGGTGTCATTTATCAATGATGTTTTGAAGAGAAAAGAGCAAAGATTGAAGTTGTATTAAATGCAAAAATCATGTTAAAGCTCGTCAAATATAGAAAGGACATGCATATATAGAAGCTAAATATATATAAATGATCGCCTAAAGACTACCTTCTTTAGGAGTCTATAAAAAGGATTTCATCCACAAGAATAATACACAGAGGAGAAGATATGTAATGCCAAAATGTTGCACAAACATATAGCCCTCATCTAAGATAGTAGAGTAGAGGTTGCACTATACCAAAATGTTGATGAGATAATAGAGCACACCGCACAACTTCATAGAAGGATCCTTAAGCTTAAAGAAGATTATAGTACCGGGATCCAGAGGACCTAATGGGAAAAACTTAAAGTGTTTATCCAACTACCTAGGAGAGTGAACTCAACCATTATATATGTCAAAAGAGGTTATTTTTCCTAAAGAGTAAGGTGATCTGAACTAGGAGAGAAAGCCTAAACATTGTATTTTTTTCTTAGTCGAAATTATCATACTCAATGTTGAGTAAATTATTGAAATAAAAAATCTTGATATCTTAGCCATGAGTAGTTGTTTGGCAAACAATAATCAATTAAGCTAAGATTGACTTGAGTAAAGAATACTTCTTGACGGGGTTAACCAAGAGTTGTTGCGATCCTAATTATAATATTTGGTTAGTTAGAAGTGACTAGGTGTAAAGAATACTTAGGGCTAGACAAGAATGGTTGTGAGAATATTCGATTAAGCTATGAGTGACTTATGTCATGAATTCTCAAGGGGTTAGTCATAGTCAAGAGTAGCTACAAGCCAAAGGAATACTCAATGTGTACTTTATATCATTAGTTTGCCTTGTTGAACTTGATTGATTGGTAATGAACTAGATGTAGTTTGTGAGACAAATGAACCAATATAAATTGTTGTGTATGTGTTATCTCCTTTTATCTCTTTTACATTACATGTTAATATCATATGCATTAACCCAAGAAAGAAAGCTAGTTTGTGAGTGCATACTAAAAATATTTTTACTAAAATTATTTTCAAAACAACCTTTATCTTATATGTGTATGGATTGGTCAGATGCTAAAACTATGATCTAATCACCTGTTAAAAAACGAGGAGTATATGTTAGTCAAGTAACTTAGTTGAATTATGAATCTGCATTTAACCACTTGAACTGAAAGAGATAAGGAAAATAAAATTGTTTAAGTATTTATTCTTATCATATTTATTATAAAGTCTCTTCAAGAATATCGTTTTATGATTCATCAAATGAAACTCGCTCAGAAGTCCTTAGTAAAATAGATCTCTTTAACTCAACATTTCTTTAGTAAATTATCTTAGGTCAAATCAATATTTAATATATCTCATCAGATGCAAGAATCATAGAATGATATTTTATTTGAATATGAGAAAATAACATAGGCAAATGATTCACTTAAGTTATTTGAGTGCATATGAGTTGACACATCACATCACATGAAAGATTTTGAATCTGATTGTTTTACACACCAAGCCTTCGTCTTAACTTCATTACTCGAGCAACATTTTCAAAGATTTTTTAAAATTTATTAAAAACTTCATTAATGTTGAGTTGTTTTGTAACATAATACAATCATATGCATTTGCCTTTCGTGTAGAACTGTAATGGAAATTACATAGGATCTAGTTGTTTGTTGGCTCACCTGATTGATTATTAGGTGCTTGTTTGAAATTATGTATGGTTTTAAGTCTATTTGTTGAAAATTATGCAGGAATCAGAATTTTTTTTGTGTAATAGGATTGGAGCATCGCTACAACATTTTAGTAATGCTTGTTAGTGACCATCATAATGAAAGTAGGGTTGGAGCACTAATGCATTAATATTCCATTAATTAAATCAATTCTTATGATTATATTAACCTCCACTAAATAATTTTCATTAAAATCTCATTTTTCTTGTAGTGAAATGCTTCACATTTTTCATTTTTTTTTATTTTTTCAAAGATAAATTATGTTACATGGTAATTAAATTTATTACCATTGAGATGATGGAATTACTTAATTGTAAAATTTGAAGTAATAAATTTTCACTTAAATTAGAAAAATAAAATGAAATTAATGAGTTATTTTATGTAAGAGTTCAAATATAAAATCCCCCAAATTTCAAGAGACCTGTGTGTTTTTCCAAGGAGTGTATTGCAACTTTGAGTTTGATTTGTGAAATTGTTTCATAAATTTTATCAGTTTTGTCCTTTTTTTCCGGTTATCCAAGTGGATAAGAAACACAACACAGTTCAAATCCTAAATGAGAGGGCTCAATAAAATTCTCAGCCAAAGGAAAATTTCCCTAAAAAAAGAAAAAATTAAATTGTTATAGTTTCAACGGCTAACCGTAATTTATGAGACACTTTACCTATTTTCTCTTTATTGTTCTTTCTTTAGTTTTTCAATTTTCAGAATAATTTGTATGGACTGAAGTCAAAAATCTCATCAATATTTTCACTTCCCATCATTGATATTCGTTCACTTTGTTGCGTAGTTTAGAACATAATATCTACATTTTTTTTTCATCGTTCATGGCAAAAGACCACATTTTTCTTTAAATGTTTCAATCGAAGTTTGCAACAAACATGGCAACCCAGTTTGATTGTTACCATGATGTTTACAATGACGTGTTTGGATACGGAATTGGCTAAAATGCATTCTGGGGTTGTGACAAATTATGCATGCAGGATCTTGAAAGCATCGTAGTTTGAGATTAGAAGCTACTTTGAAGGAAACAAAAAATGGGTTTGAATGCAAGGAATCTTCAACTTTGCTTATCAACAATGCTTCATGTTTCAGCTGAGATTGGCTACACTTTTATGAGAAAGCACCCATTGGTTTCGGGTGCTTTGTTGGTCTTTTTCCTTTTGTATATATTTCTCTCTTACATTTACAACTTGCTGGTGTTCTTGTCCCCATTTTTTGTGTGCATCGCCGTTTTCATTAGAATTTTTTGGAGTTCTGAGCAAAACCAACTTGCAGAGGAGGTGAAAAAGGGAAAGGAGAAAAGAGTTGAGATAAAATCTCCACCAAAGGTGCCCAAGATCAATGAGAGACGTGGATTGTTGTACAAGTGTCCATCACATAATGCAACAAGCAGAAGAAGAAATTTCACAGGGAAGAAATTGGAGGTGTATGGTGGTTTGGAAATAAAAGCCAAGGATTTATCATCAGTGTTTCGTAATGAATTCAAAATAACCAACAGAGATATTAGAAGGACTAGACTTTTTGATGAAGATACAAGCATTGATTCCTCGGAGGCTGCTAAAAAGCAGACATTTTTGTCTGAACCTTTTATGCTGGACCCTGTGATGACTCGTGGTGATGATGGCCAAGAGAAAAAGACAGAGAACAAAGTGGATGTGGAAAAAGCTCGAGAAGATGGCAATAAAAGTGTGGAACTGAAAGAGGATGATCAGAGAAATGAAATGGATCTTGGGACATGTGCTTTGGAGAGACACAAAAGGCTAGAGAGTTTGATAGCAAGGAGAAAAGCAAGAAAACAATTGAAGTTGCAGATATCGAATGGTCTAATTGACATAAAACCAAGCCAAATTGCTCCTTTGTTTATCACAAGATTCAACCATTTTGATTCTCCGAAAGAGTTTGATGGCATACAAATGCCTGGCTCTGCACCCTCTGTTTTGAGAAGCCCGTTTGATATTCCATATGATCCTTTTGAGGAGAAACCCAATCTCACAGGGGACGGTTTTGATCAAGAATTGAAGAACTTGTTGACAGAACCAAAAGACCTTGAAGCCAAAGGACACACATTGACACATCCAATAGATGAAGGTAGCTTTTTTTATGAGTAAAGAATAAAATTAAATTAACAGTAACATTTCATGGTGTGTCAATCCTTATAAAATACAAACCAAAACAACAATTACAATAAGAAATATAACATGCATTTGAGTTGCCATGGTTGCTGCATAATTATGCAGTAAAAACTGCATAAATCCGTTCTCTCCTATTCATAATCACTTTCTTTTCTCCTCACCCTCCTTTTCTTTTTTCCTCCACCTTGTGTTGATGATGATGTTACTCATTCCTACAGGTAGAGGAAATGATAATCCACTCCAACAATTATTATTTGAAGAAGCTAGTGAAAGTGAGTCCAAAGCTTTTGTTCCCAAAAGTGAAGGAAAGGAAGCAACACATGAAGAGAATGGAAAATGTGAAATTGATAAAATGGTTGACATCAGTGGTGAAGAGGTGGACAATGGTGAAGCAGGAAAGTCCAATTCAGACTTGATTCCAACAATAGATGTTGATAGAGTTCAACTTTTAGAGAAGCTAGAAGAACCAACAGTTCCTAAGCCTCAAGAGAGGGAGCACAATGCACCATTATCATCATGTGCTAGTGCTACTAAAATAAATGACTCTTTATATGAATCTCTTTCACCATCTGTTGATAAGAACCAGCCAATAAGTTTCACTGGAGGGCCAACATGTCACACCCCTTCATGTTCTTTGGCTTCTGACTTGCAAGTGGAAGTTTCTGAAATCGGTTCTCCTACACTCACAGTTGATGAGAACCATGACACCACCACAACCACTGATGGAGAATCCATTATTTATGATGGGGACATTGACAAAGATGTTACTTCTGGCAGTGAAGATATGTGGGGAGCCTCAATCCATTCAAGAGAAGTTCGAAGAGTAAGTGAGCAAGATATTTCAGAATTGAACAGCTGGAGGGACATTTCTTCACCCCTTTCTTTGCAAAACATAGATGAAGCAAATGCAGCTGATGTGAGCTCTATGTCTTCAAGATCTGACATGCCTGATGATACTCCAACTTATGCAATGAGTAGTGACCATAATAACATCTTTGGTGTCAAAGATTTTGTAACAGAACCTTCTCATTCTTCAGTTGTTACAGCACGTTGGAAGCGGCTGATGCGATTGATGGATAATCGTGCTAACCTTTCATCACCTGAAATACATTCAGAAAAACCAAGGGTGAGTCAATTTGGTGTTCTTGTATTTATAGGATGTTTATGTGTTCATCGTTCATCTTGGTTGTTGCAAACTGTTGGAGATCATGACTAGAGATTAGAGTCTTTCACATATAAGTGATATAAGTGGTTGCAAACCTCATCTCATAAGTCGGTTTTACGAAGTTGAGTTAAGTTTAAAGTCAACTTCTTAATATGGTATTAGAGTCATTTCGAGTATATCCTAGCGATTGTTTATTAGGCTTATCAGGTCATCCGTCGGACCGTTATTGGACCACCATAATAACTGTCCCACACAATAACTGTCACTTTCAGCGTGAGGAAGGTGTGTTGGAGATGCCACACATCGATTAGAGATTAGAGTTTTTCACATATAAGTGGATGCAAACCTTACCTCATAAGTCGATTTTATGAGATCGAGAGTTAGGCTTAAAAGTCCACTTCTTAATACAAACACTTAACCTAAATTATTTACTTGCATGGAAGATATATATCTGCTGAAGAATTCTTGCATTTTTATTTTAAAGTTCATTCTTATTCAACAGGAATTGTTCAACATCTCAGAGAATTCAAGTAAGGCACAAGTTATGAATGATGGGAATGACTCAACAACCTGTGAGCAAGATAACACACATAACTCAAGAGGTAATGAAGAAGTTGGTGCATTAAATTCAGATGTTCAACAAGAAATAACTGATGAAGTCTCCATCAACTCAAGTTCATCAACTTCATCCTCAGGGGCAGAACCATAGAGTGGCCAATTCAAAATATGATAGCTTAAAAAAGAACCATTAAATTTTGATATCAATGATGTATGTAAGAAATTTAACATATTTTTAATGCACATATGTAATATATAAATTATATTGACCATGCGATACTAACTAACAAAATCTAGTAGTACATAACTGCAATTACTCTGATAGTGATGTTCAACTGTAACAAAATCTTTTGATTATGTATAAAAAAGAAGCACTTAGATCACAAATTGGAATAAGTTTTATTTTGCAAAAAGATGTGATTTTTTCTAAAAGTGAAACTCAACCAAAATCTCTTAGCTTTCTATGTATCAATATGAAAAGATTGATTTTTGAAATCTTCACAACATCTTGTCCTTTATAGGGTTTTTTATTATCGTTTTATTAGTTTGTGTGACAAATGAATTTTATTGAACTATGTTTACAACAAATTTAAACTAATTTGATTCCCTATTTTATGTTTATCAAAATTAACATAATATATCCTTTTAAAAAATATGAATTATTTGTTTATCCTCCTCTTATTATTTGAATTTAATAAAATTTTATAGAAATAATTCAGATAATATATAACTATAATTAAATATTTAAATCGATAAAAATCATATTCATATTATAATATACATATGATAATATTATTATTTGATACTTGTTTGTGTATATCAAAATTAATGTAATGTGTATTTTAATTTTAATTAAATATACATATTATCTTAATATAAATTGTATAGAAAGATACAAGTTTTAATAATTATCTTTTTATACTTTTTAATTGCTCAATTTTAATTTTATTAAATTAAAATAATTTTATTATTGATAAAATAAAAGTCGTATAATCTTTCTACTCAAAATTAATTACATAATTTTCAATCAAAAAATAATTACAGAATTTTTTAACTTTTTTCTAAAATAATTTCTTTTCTATAGTTTTAATATTATTTTAATATAATAGAAATGTGAGTCTAAATCATGATTAATAATTATTGAAACTTATCTTGGTGTATTATTGAAGTAGTGGTATTAGAACTTAATAGCTCATATAACTTAATCAAATCTTGTGACACTAGCCTCAACTTAGTGGGGGGTTTTAGATGATTACTAATTAATTATGATTGATGTTAAAAAAGTGAAAGGATATAGATTCTCATATTAAAAATTAAGGAGAAGAAAGTTTTGGTTGTGATTTGTGAGAAGTTTTTTCATTACATTACATGGATTGTGTCAACATGAATCCCCATGAACCCATTGAAGCAGGTGTCAGACACCTTCTTTCTCTTATGACATTGAAGGAGTCCTTCTGCCATCAAACACTTCTCAATTGGTAAATGCAACCATACACACATACATACATTTTACATATAAAATTTTTGTTGTGTGTGTTTTGACTGAATCATGGAAGTTAGTCACCTGGAGTGGAATAAAGTGTGTTTTTGTAGTTGAAGTCTCTGCATGTGGTCTTATTTATTACTTTCATTTTGGTGAGTTGTGAGGTTTTTTTGGTTTGAGCAAAGGGAATAGTCTTAAGATTGATCTTCTGATGTACTTTTAGATGTTTTAGGTACTAATTTGGTGACATCTGACAAGAACTTTTAAAGGAGCAGACCAATGCAGTGACATGATAATTTTTTGAATACCAATTTAGGCTCTACTGCAGAAAAGTTGATGCTTGGTTCTGGAAATTTCAAAATACAAATATTACAAAGGAATAGCAAGTTGTTACTGAGACGTTTCAATGTAGACAAGAATTGAAAGTTGAGGAGTTATTTGCATTTTATATGAAACAGTCCAATGAGTTTTTATGTTCTTGATTTTTAGGACCAAGTCATCTGCTGATTTCACCAGAGATGCTCTTATGCTAAAGTACAATTGTGGCATTCTTGTTTTTATCTTAAACAAGCATTGATTTTTCATTCATGGTGTACTTGTACAGATGCAGATCTTGTTCAAAGAATTGGAGCTGCAACAGCTCTTGAACTTAGAGCAAGTAGAATTCACTATACTTTGCTCCTTGTGTGGCAGTAAGGCATCATAGCCAACTTCTGAATTATTTATGCTGATAGCTTACAACTTTGTCTTTGTTGGCATTCCTCTAACAGTTGATACTTATTTCTTAGTATGTTATGCACAATTAATAAACTTCACTTGAAAGGAAACAACACGATTTAATTTTTCTAGAGAAATAAAGAAACTCTGAACATCAAATTTGTGTGGTAGATTTTTCATTTGATTGCTACTATGGAAGCTGTGTGCATCTCATTTGTAAAGAGGAATGTTATAATACCTTCCAGAAAGTTGTAAAGCAGGGGAATTTGGCACATCTTACTGATAATCATTTGGCACCAATATAACTTCCATTGCATATAAAATTTGCTTACTATTTCCATTTAATAACAATCTATAGAGAATTTCCTGCAGGAGGAAAAAGAGAAACCTCTTCGTTTTTGTATTTCTTTTATGGATCACTTTGCCTAGATTCTGAATGCACTTGAAAAAAAAAAAAAAACACAAAGAGAAACCTCTTTGAGAATCTTGAACTGATTGAGAAAGGGACAGTGATTGCCGTTCCTGTCACATTTGGGTGAGAAACAAGATTTTTCTCAAGGATGTATTTTACCTTGTATGCTAGCATAATCATTTCTGCTGTAAAATGTTTCATACTGGTTATTTTAGACCATTAATTTTGTTGCATATTTCCAAGTTTGAAAGTTTACGTATTGTCTTTTTCTGTTCATGGGGAAGACTAACTATCACTTTTGAAACTCAATACTACATTAGGATCCGTATATCTTCATCAAGATCACTTTCAGGGTGAAGTGTAACAAGATACTACATAGCATGATTGAATCTGTTCTGCATTTTCTTTTACCTGTGAATTCAAATAAAGCATTGTGTACAGACATATGCTCCACTATAGGGATTTTGTGATTTCTGACTGGGAGGGAATTGATGAATTAGGCCAACATTATGGGTCAGATTATCGATATTGCATCTCCATTTCCATTTATTGCTGGAATTGACACGGTAAAGATCTTTAATTCCCATAAAAAATAACACTGATTGCTTGATAATCAAATATGCAGGTGATAGTTCCTTTCAACTATGAAATATTTATAGAAGAGTTTATGCATACAAACATAAATCCGGGGAAAGACTAAATATCCAGAATTGAGGATGCTGTTGAGCGCATTTGAGAGTGAAGTTTGCTGCTGAACTTTTAGACAAATCTTTGCTAGATGTAGTTGGTTGCAAGTTAAGCAAAATTCAGTTCATAGTGAATTTCTTTTTCAAGTTTTTAAGGCTAAAATCACATGGTCTTGTTTGAATATTTTAACATGCATTCAAGGCTAAAATCCCCACACTTGTGATTCTGATATCTGGTAGACCTTTGCACTTAGAACAGTGTCTAATGGAAAAGATAGATGCTCTCGTTGGTGCATGGTTGCCAGGTACTGAAGGACAGGGAATCACAGATGTTATATTTGGAGATCATGGCTTGAAAGGTTTAGGGTTTAGGCTCAAGAGAATTGAACAACTTGATCAATCAGAGTTGTTGGAGTTAGTTCAATCTGACCCTTTATTCCCTCTTGGTTGGTTATGGAAACAAGGACAATTCACATGACTAAAGACTTACTCATAAATCAACAGAAGGAGTTTGTGACACCTTTTTACCTGTATAAGGAACTAGATAGTATTTAAGATTGGACGTACAATTGTTAGTGTGTCGATGATCCTCTGGTTCCTTCCTTGAATTCTCCTTCCACAAATGTTGATACACGGTTGGGGGTGACCTGAAAAAGGTACTCCGATGATCAAATAAGTACTTTGTGTAAAAAGTGTATGTTGGTAATGGATAGAAGCGTACCTTACACCTCCACAGAGAGTTATATAGGTATGTTGGAATATTAGAAAATATTTGTAAAATCTTTCAGTTAATCAATATTTAACTGATTTGTCAGATATATCTCCTGCATATTTCGTTATATGAATTATAAATCATCAAGTGTTATTGTAATTGTTGTTACTGTCATTTATGGTATGTCCTCAGATGTTTTTTGACTCGACGGTTACCTAAATCGAGACTGATTCTTCCGGTAATGACCGGTACAGCAACGATCTTTATGCTTACCATATTGTAATATTTATGTCCAGGGCATTTGCAGTAATGAATTTTAAGGATGACCATAAATGAATGTATGTATTAGATTGTCTTACTTTGTATCTGATGTTGTGTACTGAATATTTCAAGCATCTTGAGTGGCCAATGATCTTGTAATATTGTTGAAAGGACATGTCTTTTACATTTCTATTTCTCCATAAATGCCTAAATTGTTTACCTTGTTGCCTATATTCTGGTTTATTCCCATTGGTCTGAATCTTTTGAGAGACAATTGCATCACCCAATGGACATGATGCCCACTATCAGTCATTTTTCTACATAGGCCCCACTATTTGTAGATTCATGAATTATGGCCTAATAAAAGCACCATAGAAAATTATACCCACTTTTCTAGCAGTCTTCAGAAATGATTTCTGATTAATAATTCCATTTGCAAGGTACTTCAACACTGGTTGCAATATTTGGTTTGAATTTTGATTCAACCCAAAGAAATTTAAGTGCAATCCTGATTCACTTCAATCTAATAAAGGAGAATCAAAGACAAATACACTTTAAATAAGTGGTGAGTGTTGGAGAAAAAGTTCTAGAAAGCTGAAAATTTTATCTCTCCAAATGATTCTTTATCAAAAAAAAATGTATACTTTATACCTTTCACTACCTGAAAATTTTAAAAAAATAAATAAAACAAAAGACTCCTAGAGTGTTCATTGTATGCTACATATACAAGTTTTTAAATATTTTATATTAATAAGAATCATCTAAAACCTATATTAGCGAGAGTTTGTTGAGCGTATCAGGTCACTATCAGATTATTATTGGACCACTCATATTATATAGTTTCACACAAAAGTTGAGAGATTTCGGCGTAAGAGAGTGTGTCCACATCGATTAGAGAGAAAGATATTTCACTTCATTACATATAAGTGGGTGTAAACCTCATTTTTATGAACTGGTTTTATAAGATTGAACCATTTTTAATGAAATGTCTCTTCTCAAAAACATTTTTTTCTTCCATAATACGCTTTATTTTATTTTATTTTTCTTATTCCACCTAAACTTTTGGCAACAAATAAAGAAGAATTATGGGTTGTAATTAATACAAGTTGCCAAGAAAAAACAAAAGACTGCCTTTGAGTTGGTGGTTTGTCTCGTCAAACCATGCTGGCCCATTTGGCTTCTACTCTTTTTGCATTCTTCATTTTAGAGGTAAAATCATGAAATTCACTTTATATCATTGTTTTATTAGGAGTCTCAAATTAATTGCAGGAATTGCCAAAAACAGGCTCAGTAGCATCACAATTATGTTAATTGTGAAACAAAGTTAGCAAAAGTAAAATAAAACCTTTTTAAAAGGGTACATTTGTTTCTTTTAGAAAACACATTTAGTTTATATAAGCTACCTGATTGTATATGATAGAAATTAAAACAAACTCTTTATAAATTATGAGAAGTAAAAAATTAAGATTAAATTTTAAAAAATTAAGATTAAATTTTAAAAAATAGAAATAAAGTTACTTTTATTGAAGATTTGAAAACATATTCAAACAACCTGAATTTACACTTGAGAATATTTGAAATACTAATTAAAATATACATTATTATTCGTCCTAAACATTTTTGTTGCATGGCTATTTTTTTCTTTTTTATTTCTATTTCAACTAATTATTATATTTGAACCACATATACCATATCATAATGATCACATATATCATATTATAATGAGTGGAGAAATGGACCAAACCTTAAATGTTCTATAAAAAAAATATAGGGAAATTATAAAAAAAAGTGTTGAATTGTGATTTAATTTATTGTAGATGTGGTCCTAATAAAGAACAAAAGGTGTAAGTTGCATCTCACCAAAATTATGTTTAGATGAACATATTTGAAAATTTATTCTATTTTTAGCTTTTTTACTCTAAACAATCACATTACAAACATATTTTGCAATTCAATTGAATCACTTGATTAACATATTATTTTGTACTCTTTAACAAGTGATAATATCATAGTTCTAGCATTTGACCAAATAATGCAGATGCAAACTACAAACTTAGTTTTAAACAAAACATTTTGATAAAACATTCTTCATATAAATTCCCATACTCTCCCTCTTGAATTAGTACTGACAAAAATAACATGCAATATAAAGGAAATAAGAAAGATGTAGAAATACTAACAAAAATTATATTTTTTAATTTTCACAACATCATACATTCAATTCTTAACCAACAAGTCAAGTTCAACTAGACATACTAATGTTACAAAGTACACCGGGGTATTCTTTGGGCTTGTAACCACTCTTGGTTATTCTTTCTGAAGTCAGTCCTAGCTACTCCCTTGAGTATTATTTGACAAATAGTTAAGGTAGGAAGGTTGGATGTTTCAATGATGAACATATCATTAGGTTTAATCACTAAGGAGGATTGTGTCTGACAAAGAATACAAAGATTTTGTTTCTCTTCTAGTTCAAATGTTCTTTCACTCTAGGAAGGGACTACGTCTTTCTATAAACACAATAGGTAAGCGTTATCCCCTAGGTGTTTGACTGAAAACTTTTAGTGTTCTTCTCATAATCTCTTTTGATCCATAATGATAGCGACACTCATGTTTTGGGTTTTAGGATCATTCTTCTGAAACTTTGAGAAATGTTATTTATCTTAGTAGCAATTTGGAATAATATCTTCTTTGTTATCTCTTTCTTCTTGATGGTAAGATTTTTATAGGAACTAAAAAAAAATAGTCGTTGAGAGGCCATTTGTGTTTGTTGAGAAGCTTCAGTTCTTCTATTGATATTTTATGCGTATGTCAAGCTTAAAAATATTTGATACATTTAATGCATTTTTTCTTACATGACGTCCTTAATAACTAACACGGTTTATTTCTCTAAGTAGCAAAGCTTTTTGCACCAATTCATAATTAAAATGCATATTGTATAGGATAGAGAATTAAGTTAGAGTTAAAATGTTCTTGTGTTAGGAAGTTGGTGAATTTAGCTTTCATCTTTAATGGATCTCTTTGGTAGAGGAAGTCAGTGGACATTTCCTGCATACAAAAAGTATACACACATGTATGTATATTTAAGAGATATTATGTTATTTGTGTTCGTCTGGTCCTATAAACATATTTTTTATTATCTAAGCATTATGTCAGACGTAGGGAAAGACAACACTTGTTTGTTTCGTCTTTCAGGTTGAACACTTGCATCTTATATGATTTATTATGTTTGAACACCAATCTTCTTTCAAATGATGCATGGTCTGTTTGAACTTAGGTGTTTTCAGCACTTAGTCAAAATCATAGGGTGTTGGATTTTTTCTTAACATGTCCATAGCCTCTTCTATTTGCATCCAAGTGAAAATTCAATAAATGTTTTTATTTTACTAGTTATCGGTCCAACGAATAATAATACATGGGGTATATTGATGTTAAATACCTTGAGTGCAAAAAAACAAGGTGGATTTTGTAGACGAAAGTATCTTGTAACATCTAAATGTTTAGTCTTTGTATTCTATAAGAAAAAAAATGTAATAACATGGTTATTTCATGGATAGTTTACTTAGTTTCAATTTCAATTCAATAAAGCATTTTATGGATGGATAAAGTGATAGATATTTAGAAAGATCTTAAATCAAGATATTCACAAAGAGATTCATTGCAAGTTTCAGACTTAGAACAATAGGCTTAAACAATAAGGTAAGGTGGTTTTTCATTAACTAACTACTTTACAAAATTACAAGTAATTTGGGAGAAGCTTAGAAATTATAAACCAAATACATTTTGTATATATACAATTAAATGTTCCTCTAATGTTCTTTCTAATATTTTGGAACGAAAACCACAAGGTCAAGTATGTAATTCTTGAATAAATTGAATGATCAATATAGCAATGTTAGGTATAATATTTTGATGGTGGATCCATTACCACCAATAGCTAAAGTTTTGATCATGTTGTTTAGTAGGAACACCAAATTCTTAATAGAAATTTGATATGGAATTTTATTTTGAAACTACCAACTATTTAGATTCTAAAGTTGATAGCTAAAACTTTGTTAGCTAATTATATATCAATTTAGAAACTATTCATCAATATTAGAAACTAATTTAGATGCCAATAATATTTTTAGTCTCTAAAATAATATTTAATTTAATCAATATAACAACTAATTATTTTTTATATCTAAAATTAGTTTTTATTTTATGATTTTTTGTAGAGAAAGATTGTGTTATTTACAATATTATACTTAATTCAATGAATTTCATACATAACCTTAATTCAATGAAGGACTAAAAATATTAATGATATTCTTCTTTAATCAAGTGATGATTTGCATCTTTAATCAAGTGCTTTTCACAATAGATTTATGTGAATTATAGTGGTGCTTTTTTTTATCAATGATGCACTTAATTAGCTTACATATTCTCCGTCCAAGGAAAGATTGTGGGCGCGTGTTTGTGCAAGTGAATGAGACAGAAAATGATGGGAGAAAAAGAACGAATAGCACATGGAATAATTAATTCTTAGAATGTTTTCATTTTCACAAGTTTAATCATGCACGCACCACGACATCAATATATATTGTTCAACTTTTTACAACACACTTTATTTTTATTTTAACTTTATTTTGTGTGTATACATTTTATTATTCGATGTTATTTTCTTTACTTGGATGAGAAGAAACTAAAACTGCATCTATCGGTATTGGACGGATCAGTAACTCGATCTTGGTGACTGACCGCATCAAAGCATATTTCAAGACACAATAAATGACAACAACGATAATTACAAGAATTCTTCATGAATCATAATCATATCTTCATGAATTATGCAAAAAAACATCTATGAGAAATTAACTAAATATTGATTAACTGAAGATATTAAAGATATCTATATATCTCCTTAGGGATCACAGTGCACATCAGTGGATAACTGACGTTCAGTCCATCTCAACAAGGATCCATAACCAATACTATAAATAAATCTTAGAGAAAAGTGTGAGGTATGCTCCAATTAGTTTACAAATATACACTTTTTACACATAGTACTTGTTTTATCGCCGGAGTACCTTTTCCAGGTCAACCCCAACCGAACACTAACAATTGAGGAAGACAACTTGAAAAAAGGAGAGAGAAGAACACCGACACATAAACATTTGTACAAAAGGAGAGAGAAGAACACTCACACATTAGCATTTGTACAACCAGTTCAAATATTATCTAAATTCACTTTACCTATATATAGGTAAAAAAACAAACAGAAAATTTGATGGTAACAACAAAAAAAATTTATTGTGATATAACACATTTTTTAACAACCTAATTAGGCAGTAACAATATCTTTAAGAGATTCTTCATTAATATTTTAACAAGAATGCTGATGAAGTGATTATTAATACATTAGAAGCTTTTTCACACACAAAATATTTTTTTTTATAAAAAAAAATAAAAACTTAAAACCAACATTTAGAAGATGTTTCAATCCTATTTATAAATGCTTAGAAACAAGAACACAAGAGAGAAAATATATAGACTCTTTAATTAACATAGTTAACAGTGCAACATAGAGACTTGTGCTCTCTATTAAACATATATGATTAAGAAAAGGTCAAACATTTTCTTTTGGGTAGGTTTCCTCCATAAATGAGATCTCAGCAGTAAGTTTTTTTGGTTACAAAATGTGATAAACGATTTGAACGAAAATTTTAATTTGTTTAATGACCAGTGTCCGTACATTTAGGATCACAAGCACTATGATGTTTTCTTTGGATTAAGTGTATGCAGTAGTACTACCACCATACATCACTAAATCCACTTTTGTTAAGAATAAATTGCTGTCTAATCACCCTTCTATCCATCTTTGTACCATATTTTACTCTAATTAAATAATTAACAATCCACCAATAAGGAATCTTCCTCTTCATGTAGGATTCTTGAGAACAATTTTAAAACTTATCAGCAATTAACAAACTAAACAGGACTTGAAGTACGTGCATGCAGATTGTGTTAATGTGAAACCAATAAAATTGAGTGAAATATCAGACCTTAGACATAAGCTCAGATAGATCTTAATGAAAAACATACAAATGGGGAGGAACATAGATCTTCACTAATACTAGTCACATTCACATAGGCATAGGATACTTGTGTGGTTTTTTTAATGTTAAAACAATCTTTTGGGTGCAATCATATCTCCAAATCAAATTGAACTACTTTTTGTCTCATACTGAAGTGGCTTCTTCTAGTAATAATTTTTCTTGCCAATCCCATTAGTTAACTCGTTGTCTATTAGAACAAATCACAATATCATGACCATGCAATTACACAAAGGAGAACAAGCTCCAAATATATTTATCTTTATCATCTTGTTGGCAGAAACATTAATTTACCCTTGTCATGGAATCACTTTATTGTTGCATAGCATTCTTAGAGATGCCTTTTTGGTCTTTCACTAATTGAACTAATGGGGCTTCCAACCAAGACTCAATTGCCAGCCACTCTCCTTACAAGAAGTTTTTATTTGCTGAAGAAACAAATGTATGCATGCACCTTCCTTCAAGTTCATAACTAACCAACACTGCTAGGATATTCACATAGAACTCGGGAAAAAAGCTCAACTCAAGCACTTTACTTATTGAAATGGACAGAAGATTCTGGTTCTGTCCATTAATAATTGACTACAACAAGGGCTAATGATGCATAGGTCTAGTGTTGTGAGGACTGTTGCATTTGGAAAACCATGTTCTGTGTCTGAGGTCCCAAGTAAGAAGACTCATTATGCAGATTCCTTCCTTCCATTTTAACCCCAAAGGAGTTAGCACCATAGGGAGACATGAAGACTCTTTCATGAGCAGGGTTGAAAGTCATAGCTACTCCTGTGCTTGACTGATTACTCCACTGAAAATGAGTTCTTGGTGTAGTTGGAGTAGAATTTGGCTGCTGCTGCTGTGAGAGCACATGAGGTGAGGTGGATCTATTGGTGTCTTCTGAAGAAGTTGTGGTGGTTTCTGTGAGATTCACTGTTGTTATGTCATGTATGCTAGCCCTTCTCTTGTCTTTGCCTCCTGAAAGTTGCCTTATGAAGTACTTCTGAGCATGGCTAGCCACCTGTGTTGGGGTTCTAGTGATCACATAATTGCGAGAAATATTTCTCCAATCACCTTTTCCATACTTCTTCAGACCCAGTAGAAACAATCTGCAGGGAACATCCAAAGGGTGTTTAAATTCCAAACTAAAAGTGAAGAAAAACAACTTTTTTACCTAACAAACTCCCCCAAAAGACATAGCTATCAATTGAGAAAAATAAAATCCAACCCTTTAATATCTACACAGAAGTCTTGTCCCTACACCTCTGCCTTTAATTAACATTAAATTCTATCCACCAATTCTAGCTTTTCACACAATCGCCATGCTTTGAAACAGATATACATTCCCAATTGATCATGATATCACATATTAAAATCTATATGAACAGTTAGCACCGTATGTGAACAATAAAAAAACAGTATGTGTAAAAACAAATGCAAAAAGGTAAAAAAATTACTTATGTTCCTCTTCAGTCCAAGGCACTCCTTTCTTCCTTTCCTGCTCATGAGGTCTCACTGAGGATGATCTCTTTCCACTTCCTTTGAACCCATCATAACCAGGAGTGTTCACCCAATCTAAGGTGAAGGGTGAGGTAGCAGTGCTATAGCCAGGAACTGGGATTAACCCAGCTTCTATATTGCTAACATCAACTTCCAGTTCCTTGTACTGCTTGATCACATCAACTACTGTCTTTCCAGGAATCATTTCAGCCACTTTGTGCCACCGATCTGGAGTGTCTTTATCATGTACTGCAAGAGCATTTTCAAAGAGTTTGTTCTCTTCAGGGGTCCATTTTGTGCTCCTATTATTTTCCACCAACCAATTGGTGTTGGAGTTTGGAGAGCAAGGTGTAGGAGAAAGGGCTACAGTTTCCCACTTCATCAGTTCAGTTTACAAGTTCATACAATCAAATTTGGGCTTATTAACAGGAAAATTTAAACTTGGTGAGTGAAAAGTGAAAACTGAGGAAGATAAATCAAAGAGAAACAAAAGCAGAAGTGGAAGTTTTAGCAGAATAATATTAAGGATAAAGCCACAAACATTTCGAAGAGAATCAGAATATCTTTCTCTAAGAGTAGGAGGCTCCTCAGGAATCTAGAAAAGACCCACTTGATCAAAAAAATCAGAGAGAATGCTCCAAATTGATGATGAATGAAAACTATTATCTGTTACACAATTGGTCTAAATTCTAACAAGATAACCCTGCAAACCCAATGAGCTTCCCTCTCAGATACCAATCAGAACCAAGACAGAATCACAAAAGGCAAACATGACCCAGAAATTAAAAAATGGAACTTTAAGTGAGAGAAATATGGAAAAGCAAGAGGAGAAGGCAAACACAATGAATGTGATAAGTGTTAACCCAATTAGGAAACAAAAGAAAGAGTCAAGAGTTGAGAGCAACAGAGGGCAGAGAAAGACTTGTTCAGATGGGGAAAAAAAAACTGTTCTTTCTCCCTTTTTCCTTGTCTGTGCAACAAGGAAAGGAGAAGAAATAATAATAAAGAAAGCAACTCAGCAAAAAAAAATAATTATAGGATCCTGAAGCAAGAAAGAGGTTTTATCTGCAAGCTGAAAAGCAAGGTTTGAAGAAATGAATTTAAACAAAACTCCAAGATATTTTGTTAACTAAGAGAAAACCACCCTAAAACAAAGTGATGAAGTTGATGGTGTTGAGTTGTGATTGGATATAATGTGATTGTGGGGACTGTGTCTGCAACTATATAATGGAGACACCATCTTTTCTCTGCATTTTTCATAGAAATAATAATTATCAAATTACTCACTTCATTCATTCATTCTTTATTCATTTAATAATTTTATCATTTTTAATTTTCTTTTCTTCCATTGGTTGGAATTGCGACAAGAAATGAGGATTGGCAGCTCATCATAAATGATGGAAGAGCCAACTGCTACGCACTTGCTAAGATCAATTCTTCATTTTTTATTTATAGCAGCATGCAAACACATTAAGCCAACTGTTTAATTTTTTTTAAAAACTATTTTTTAATTTTTTCTATTATATATTTTTTCTGCTATTTTTTAATAATTCAATAAATTTCTAGTTTGACTTTAAAAAAAAAAGGAAACATGACTTCATATTTTAATTGGCTCTTTTTTGAACTAGGTCTAGCTATAACTAGATAGACTTGGGTACTAATTAATCACCAAGTTCAGATTTTTTTTTAACCAAATATGTCTCACTGATAAATTTAGACATTTTGTATTTGTTTTGGTCAATATTAGTAAGCTAAATTGACTATAATAGATTATTTAGATATTATATTTTATTAAAGATTAAAACTTCAGAAATAACTTTATTTACGTAGAGTATCTCATTGGTATAATAGGTTTTTCTATAATAAAATATATAGATATTATTGTATCATTTTTGTTAATATTTGAGTTTTGGTCTAATAGATCTATATATCTTTATATTTTTTTTTATAATAATTTTTTCATGTATAACAAATGATTGTTGTTATTTAAAGTATCAGCATGTCAAGTATAGTGATGTCTAAAAAGTTTTTAAAAAACTTTAAAAATAAAAAAAATAAGTATAATTGATAAATAACAATTATAATTCACATGAATTTTAATTACACCCTTTAATACTAAAATTAAATGTATATGGTCTTATCCTATCTTAAAAAAATTCTGCATTTATTTTTAGAGGTAGTTTTAGACATCAATAATTTAACAGAAATATTCTATAGAGGTATTTAACCATTTTTATTCATTCATGTGAACTACTAGAAGTATTAAATAGTGGTGTTAATGGTATTTTATTAATGGGCTAAACTGATAAGAAACTTTTCTCTCATAAACACAACCAAACTTAATAATATTTCTTCCTAAACCTTTTATTTATTAACATCACGACATAAAAAAAAGAACAATACTAACAAGTGACTTTAGGTATTAATTAATGAATATAAAATAGAAAAGTTCCAATGAAAAATTCAGTAATATACATTCACAATAACTTTGAATCTTCAATACCCTTTCTAATTACAAATTTGTCATTAATTTCTTAATTAAGGAAATTTCAAAGAGAATTCTCCGCTGCTGTTCATAAGATCAATTTCAGACAAATGTGTAGTCATTTCTTATAAGATCCCTTTAATGTATTAAATTTTTTCCGCAAATATCCTTAACTAATTAACATGTTTATATCAGAAAAAATATATATATTTAAAAATTAATGAGATAATATTGTTTCCTGATCCGATTTCAGAATACAAATACTCAGAAGTCCCAAAATCTTATTCAACACATTAATTTTAAATACAATAAAAATAATTTTGAAATAACAGTATAAATTATTAGGTAATTTATTATTTTTAACTAAATTTTTTATTATAATAATGTGTACCGGTCGAGTCCTCTACGATCGATTCGAAGCCAACTCATAGTCAAGATCGACCAAAACCATTACACTCAAGCAGAAGATTAACGAGTCTAATCAAAGATCAAGCATTAAGTAGTATCACTACAAGAAAATCATGAAATAGAAATCAATTTTATAGACAAAAAATAATTAGTTTCTATATTGACTAAAAAAATTATTGGTTTCTAAATTAGTTTCTATTATTGATAAATAGTTTCTAAATTACTACCTAATTAACTACTAATATTTTAACTACTAAGATTCTAAATTTGGTAGCAAAAAAAACTTGGTAGTTAATTAAATATTAATTTATAATATGTAAATCACATAAACGATGAGTAGATAGTTGAAAGGTGCAAAAGAAGGTTTAAGAGAAAAATGAAAGAAGAGCAAACTTATCGATACGATTAAGAAAAAGAGTAATCATTCGGTTGGTTCCAAGATAAATGCAAATTGAATAAAATGATGATAAATATGAATAAATTGGGTATTAAGAAAGTAAATAATATAATTTCTTATTCAGAATAAATTGTGAAAAAATATAAATATTTAAATTAAAAAACTTGAGGCAAAACTTAAAATATATTATATTATTTAAAAATATTGTGCAACCCGAGGTAGCCGCCAAAGCAACGGTTGAGATGTATGGGTGGTAAATGACACGAAAGAGCAAGTTGATGCGGTGGGTCCCACAAATGGTTACAACATAACTCACGTCCTTTTCTCATTCGGTGTCTTCCCAAAATAATTGTAGCATTTTTAGAATCTCTAGGTTGTGGGCCCTACCGTTTCAGATTTCCACACGTGTACTTCTCTCATTGGCTCTTACCATCGTTGTACCAACCAACCAACCAATGACCTTCCTTTACGGTAACCAGGCACAGTAACCTATAAAACTAGGTTTTTTATCCATTTACTTTGGGCTATACATCCTCTCTTCTCAACTTTTTTTTTTTTTTTATAAAAACATTAAATAAATTAAAAATGTGTGTACAAAATGGTTTTATAAATTTAAATTAGGAAATTTTAGTTCATTGGGGGAATTAATATTTTATTATTTTAAATTTATAAAGGTTATATATAATATGAAATAAATAAATAAATCATTTGTCTAAATATTTTTTTCTTTGAAATATTTCTTCTTCTTTTTTACTTTTTGTAGATTTTTTAAATTGTGTTTTATATTTTCTTCCATTAGGGTGACAAAGTATAGAAAAATTTCACATGATTAGATTTTAGTTTTAAGTAGTTTTTTTTTTATTTTTATATCTTTTCATTGTTTTTATTGTTGTTGTATATGTATCGATAAGTCTTAGTATTTTTTTCTGTGAGATTGAGTTAAAAAAATGTATATATGTTTGTATAAGTTTGTATTAATATGTTTAGTTCATTAGCATCTCATTAGCAGATTTCAACTTCTCTGTCTTTTTTATGTTTTTGAAGCATCTCTTTTAAAAGCACAATAAATACAGTAGGGAAAATTAACTTGATTTACTGTTTGAAAAAAAAAATGTAATATTGAAACATTAAAGAGCTAAAACCAAAGGATAAATATTTGTGGATTTAGTCTGTGTTGTTGCTGAAATTGGAATTTGAGTTTTTGGGTGGTAAATTTTGAGAATTGATTTTATATGATTGATGATTAAATTGGACTTAGTGTAATAGTTAAAATTGAGTTAAATTGGTATTGCTTTGACATGTGAGATGTTTTTAAGTTGTCTTTAGATGTTATGTTATTTATTATGTTAAATGTATTTAATCTAATATAAATTGAAAATTATTTGTTTTAATTTAATTAAATAAAAAAAAATGTTGTAAAGTTTGTTCATCTCACTCTAAGTGATCGTATATTGTTTAAGTAAAAAGTTTCATCATTTAAGTTATGAATGGTAGTTTTATCAATTTTTTATGTTCTAGAGTTTTGGTCGTTCAAGAAAGAGGTGATCACTTGAGTAAGAGAGATGCCATAATATTCATTTTTCTTCGGGAATTTAGTCACTTAAACATTTTAATGTTGTTCAAGTGACAATATGTTGAAGTTCAAGTGACAATTAGACATTTAAATGAAGGAGATAATGAAACAATTATCTCTCTTGTAAATGGATAAGACTCAAGCCAGCAAATATCACTCAAGTGATCCTATTTATGAAATATTTCATTTGTTCTTGTTTTAATCAAACTAAACAATGTATATAGATGTTTTATATGATGTTTAATTAACTATGATGCAAAATGAAATATGAGGAATGAGGGGAGAATTTTTTAATAATCACAAATAGATAATTTAATGTTAAGATCACAGGTGGTGATTGATGTTGTACTACAAAGTACCTAAAATATAGAGATTTATACTATATCATATGCTAATGGATGAGAATCGCTAAATAGTTATGGCAATTCACTTTATAGCTCAATAGTAACTACCCACGTTACTCACTGTCCAAATTTAATTGTCAGGTAACATCCAAGTAACCTTAATAATAAGGTATATGTAAGGAATAATGTGACCTAAACGGTTATGATATAGTAGTCACCTCATTGGACCTCAAAAAGTAGATTGATCTTATCTTTCATTTAATCACTTACAAAATCATATGTACTCTTACTGACTTAAGCGTCGGAGAATCTTCTATAGTGCCCCATCACTAAGTGGAACAATTCGGAAAGCACACAATACTCACAGACACCTCGAGAGAAGGACAATTCATCGTAAAAACAAATATTAAACAACAAGTGACTTTATATTTCAGATTCCATTAATGTCCTTAACCACGTAAATGAAAGTACTAAGTAGGAAAAAGTCAATGAAGATTTGTACTAATAGGAGATTGAAAAAGACCTCAAATCTAGTGAATTTTTTTCAAAATGGTAATCTAAGTTTTCATTATATATCATAATTATAAGTCACTTGATAGCTAAATAGACCAATAATCAAACAAGTCCTAGTTTTTTAGTGTTGCTAATGAGTGCAAACTTTAAACAGTTGTTTATATTTATAATATATAAATGGTATTTGATTGATGAAATGAGTTAGATGAATATTGTTGATAGAATATATTAGAATGAATAGTTATTTTTTACATTCATTTATTTCAGTTAGTTAGTTTAAGTATATTATCTTTTGATATATTATCATCATTCATTTATTTGTACAAGAGTTGTTTGCGTATTTTTATCTTCTTATATTTAAAAAAAAAAGTGTTCATATTAAATATAATATATTTAAAGAATGTTATAAATATACTGGACATTAAATTTATATGTTTATATATTTTTTAAATGTTCTTTTACTATGTTACAAGGTAAATATTTTTAAAAGTTTAACTTTTTTTTATTTATAACACTTATAGTATAAAGTAATATCTCTTATTAGATTCAATTCATAATATAATTTATTAAAATAATATTAACCAATATTAGTGAGAATAATGACAAACAGTTAGAAAAAATACTAATAAAAAGGATAGTTTTGAGAGAAAAAAACATAAATTTATGAAAAAAATGTTTTATCAAATATAATATCTTTTTTTAATTTTGTGAATTAGGTAATTTAGTATTATAAAAGGAGCACACTAAGTGTAAAATTATGTATATTTTTTCTTGAATATAATTTAACAAAAATATATTTTAGAAAATAAATATTAAATTTTTTTCACCAATGTTGAAATTATAAACATTAGTTGCTTTAGTTTTCAACTTTTTCTTCCGAAGATATTTAGTCTTTTTTATAATTATGTTATCAGTACAAAGTTGTTAATTTTGGTATCACTTGGACTGAGGATACATTTACAATTGTTTGGTTTCTACTTTAAGAAAATATTTATTTTATATTTTATAATATTAAGAACTAAGGATAATTTAATAGATAAAAAGATACTAAGATAATATTCTACTAATTTTAAACACTAATTTAAGAGTGTACTCATTTTATATTTGTATTTACTGTTTTTGTAATTGTATAGACTAAAAGAGGTCTAAATAGTATCTGAAACTGAAATTGTATTGTATCTAACGCATATATTTAATAAATCAGTGTTAGCTGATTTTGTCGGAATGTCAAGCACATTTGGTAGGATGCCCAGATTTGTAGGAAGGTTACCCTAATTTATAGAATGTTTTCTTACTTGTAATTTATTCTTTATTGTGGTTGATCATTCGATTGGTCAGTCAATGATGATAAGTGACGTGATTCACTCAGTCCCGACCAATACAGTTGTACTTATTTATTTCAATCTTTTTATATTTTAGTACACAAAAAAGTTTATAAATATTTTTGAAAAAAAATTAACTATGACATAAATATATAAATATACACAAATGGTTGAAAAATATAGGTATAGGTATATGCTTAGCGTTGTCATATGATGTGAAAAAATTGAAACAATATAATGATGGAAGAATGATTAAAGAGAAAATTTGAGATATTGGAATATAAATGCTAAATATAAAAGAAAACAGAGAGAGAGAGTTACGTAATTAAAATAAAATGAAAAACATATTATGTTAACAAATCTGTTTATTTTAATAGTTGTATAAATTTATTAAGATTTTTTCTTTATCTTATATTTTTTATTAAAGACATTAGTATATAAATATTATTTAACAATATCATATTACAAAAGTTATAAAGAAATTGTTGTAAAAATAAACAGAGGACACTTTTTAATTAATTCCAACTAGACAATGATTTTTTATTGTATGTATTATATAAAATAATTTTTAATGTTATTATAGGTATCGTACAACAATAATTTTATTAAAAATTATTCTCATATGATTTTTATATTTACAAAATGCAATTAAAAATATCTATTTTTAATATATTTTCAGATACCAAAGCTCTACACTTCCAAGTTCTATTCTTCTACGTCTTCATTTGAGGACTTTCACTATCACATGATTCCCTTTATTTAATTTGTTTGAATAAAAATATATTTTAATTAAACCAACGTTAATCCATCCAAAATTGCTCATGATTGGATTTGAGAGAGTTCAACATCACATGAAATTAGTTTAATATTTTCAATTAGATTGGTATTTTAATTATAGTTTAGAAACAATATATAATTACTTATTACTAAGCCTATCTAAGAACTCATTTTAAGACAAATTTATACTTATTTAACATGTTTTTTCAATTATGAAACAAAAAAATTTGCCACGTTTTGCTATTCAAAATTAAGAAGAAAAAGTCTCTAGCCACAATCTCTTCCATATTATTAGTCAAATAACTTTAATTGTATTTTTTTTACTTATTTATTCATTCTTAAATCATGAATGTGATTATGATAATGCAAATAAATCAAAATTAGGGGTCAAAAGCACTCGATTCAACTAATTTATATATTTTACTGTAATTTATTTAGTTCAAAATTATATTTTTATTTTAATATTTTGCGTTGGAGTTGATGAACAAAAACATTTGAAATACAATCGAAAACTATCAAAGTATTTAATTATAGTTATTTATTAAGGATGTCAAATTATGAATTGTGGTGGGAACCATTATTGTAACACCATGATTGGCTTGTGAGGAACATAAAAAAGTATTATACTTGGATTTGATAGATGAGATTGCTAAAGAACGAAATATATTGTTTAATCAAAACAGTATAACTCAGTTTTCTGATAATCAAATTTGATTTTTTGATAATAAAATTTGATTTTTTTCCCTATAAATTAAAAAAATTAGGATTGTCCATTTTTTAAAGATTTTGAGCAATTGAAAGCCATGCACTTGACTAATATATGCAACCATATTCATTGTAGAAGAATTTTAATTAGTGAGGGTTTCCAAATTTTAGAAACACACAAATTTATACCAACATTTTATTTATTTTTTCATCTCAAATATAAAAAGGGTCAATTTTTTATTATTTAAAGAAGACTTCTAAAAATTTTATTACTTTTAATACTACAAGTAATAAGGTTCGATTTTAATAACTAAAAAAATAAAATGTCTTCATTTTAATAACTATTTTTTCTTTTTGATATTTTTAATCCAATAATTAAAAAAAAACTTTAGCTTAAAAAAATTAACTTTAGAATAATCTAATCCTTTTTATCATAAATGTCACGTTTGAATTCTCACTATCATGATTTCAAATATATATATGCAAATCAAATCATGAAAATGTTGGTTTAAGATGTGACATCTTATATATATATATATATATATATATATATATATATATATGAAAATAAATAAAAAATAATATATATATATATATATATTAATGGCACTAATTTATTGCATCTGTGTGTATGTAGTGTTGTCTCTTTGAGGTCATGCAGGGACGGGCATAGCAGTTGTTGGGAAAGAAAGTGTCTCCATTTGCATAAATTAAATATTAATATCATTATGTTTTCACAACCAACTTAAACTTAAATGAATTAATCAATCTTTTTTTTATTTCATAAAGTCACCACTAAATCGTTTCCATAAAAGGAAAGATTCCAATGTAAAAGTCAAAAGAAAACTCACAAAATGTGATTGGGACTAATTATTTTTTTAGAAATCAATTAGTTATTAAAAGGCCCTTTCAAGCAAACAAATAAAATAAATTGTTGTTAAGATATTGATTCAAACTGATATTAAGTAATTTTTTATTTATTTAAATTAAACTTTAATGGTATAATGAATAAATAATTTAAAAAATGGAACATTATTTTTGGGAAAGTGTGGAAGAAGAGTATTCTCACGTGCAAGTGTGCAAGTATGCAAATCCAGCCAAGAAGGATCCATAGGCATAAGTTGTCTACACCTAACTCAATAATGCTTATCTTTTCACAATGTTTTTTTATCAAATAATTGAAAATAATGACCTAAAAATTATTATAAAAAAACTCATTTTTGTTTTATTTTAACTGTTGGAGAAGAAATTACGTAATCATACATATTTTAAATTAAAGTGAAGTAAATAATTCATTTTAAAAAAATTTGGCTGAGTCATTTGTGTCCACTCTCCATAACTTGGGTCTAAGGTAAATGGAAACATTGAAGCACATTTTCTTTTGGTACAATTATTCAATCATTCAAAACCAAACATTCACTTTGGTAATGCTTTTGAGATTTATTTTCTTGCTAGCTTGCCATTATAAGAATTGTTGTTTTAATGATGAATGTGATTTAATAAAATACTATAGTGTATTATTGGTCAGAACCGAATGAATCGTATTACTTGGTATCGGAAGTAGACTGACCAAATAAATTCAATATATTAAAATAAAATAAAGATATATATAAAAAATTAAGTAATAAACTATAAATTCGATAACACACGAAAAATTTAATAATACTATCTGATAATACTGTTTTAACATAAATATACATTAAGTACGACCTATAAACGAAATAGTTCACTATAAATAATATATTATACAATAATAAGATACATTTTTACTAATATATTATTTATTCTAAAATAGAACACTTATTTAATCGTAGAGTCACTCCCGACTAAATAAAGACTGAAACCAAAAATAACTATTTAACCAATAACAAATAGTATATAGATCTTATAAAAAGTATATTGTACTGGTATTGGGCGAGGCCGGGACCCACCTGCCTGCCCGACTCCCAGTCAAGCCTGACCGAGAGACTGATAAGTCAATATCTTCAGAAATCTGGCCGAACGGCCAGCAGACCGAGACCTTTGTATACTTGGCCGACTGACGAATGGCCGAGACCTTTGTATCTGATAAGTCAATATCTTCAGAAATCTGGCCGAACGGCCGGCAGACCGAGACCTTTGTATACTTGGCCGACTGACGAATGGCCGAGACCTTTGTATCTGATAAGTCATTATCTTCAGAAATCTGGCCGAACGGCCGGCAGACTTAGACCTTTGTATACTTGGCCGACTGACGAATGGCCGAGACCTTCGTGTACTTGGCCGACTGACGAGTGGCCGAAACCTTTGGAGACTTAACTGAGATGGTCGAAGACCACACTTATTTGGCCGACGGCCGAACCCTATTACGATTAACGCTCAAACCGAGATCAGTAAAGCTAATCCATCATCAAG